>Ga0265297_10009231_pt1 | contig 12814 bp, 22 predicted proteins | sample Munlanlwell13791_FD_192502 | JGI IMG/M metagenome (GOLD analysis project Ga0265297, IMG submission 192502) | Leachate microbial communities from a municipal landfill in Southern Ontario, Canada - Leachate well 137-91 | ecosystem: Engineered > Solid waste > Landfill > Unclassified | place...
TAATCCAGTAGTTTCAGATCCGTATGACGTGCCATTATTTCACCACAGAAATCACGTTTGAACAACTTGTTTTCATTGCCCCGGTAAGTAACGGCAACCGGAACCGGATTGTAATACTCGGCAATAAAGATATATTTAACAGCCATGTTATACATCATGTCGTATATTTGCGGCAGGTCGTCAGGATTTTGATGTATCAACACGCCTTTAGTTATAACCATGTGAAACTGCTTATATCCCTTGTATTCTTTTATGCTGCAATTATAAACGTTTTCCTGCCCGAATTGTTTAACGAGTATACGCGCCGCCCGCTTGTTTATTTCGAGGCCGTATACCTCAACTTCGGGCAATATGGTTTTTATGGCCTTTAAATTCATTCCGATATTTGCGCCGAGTTCAATGACGCTTTCAACGTCGCGGGTCCGTGAAAACACATTTGAAAATAATGCCATGTTTATGCCGAGCATTTTATCGGCGTTGTTGCGGTCGATGTATTCGTCCCCGAATTCACCCTGCCAAAATTGTTCCTGTTCATTCATGGCACAAAGATAATATTTTTTTATTTAAAATATATTGTTTATTTTTGTGATATGAAAATCAACATCTACACGAAATTTAACGGCGTAGGACTTGAGGCGGATGCAAGGATTATAAAGGGAATTCTAACCCCGGAGCATGATGTTGAAATTATAAACTGGAATAAGCCGATGAAACGCAATGCAAAGGTCGGCATCCATTTGGAACATATACGCAGGGAATTACTGCACCTTGCCTCGTATAACGTCAGCATACCCAACCCGGAATGGTTTGACGAACCCTGGCGACCCCTGTTGCGACACGTTCAGGCCGTGTGGTGTAAGACCGATTACACACTTTCGATATTTCAAAACCTGCATCAGAACTGTATTAAAACAGGCTTCACGTCCGAGGACAAATGCGATGCGACGGTAGAGAAACATAAGATATTCATTCACATGGCAGGACGTAGCAGCCATAAGGGAAGCGAAACCATACGGGACATTTGGAAGTCTGACAAGTCTTTGCCGTTGCTGCTGTTGCAAAAGATAGAGCATTTAAACGGCTTTCAGTTCCAGTTGCCGAATTATTACTGCCAAAATAAGCGGCTCGTTGATATAAAAGAGTTTCTCAATCAGGCCATTTTCCACCTTTGCCCATCAAAAGCAGAGGGATTCGGGCATTACATCAACGAAGCATTGTCAACCGGGGCAATAGTTATCACAACAGATCACGGCCCGATGAACGAACTCGTAACAACTGATTACGGCTTCATCGTACCCGGTCGGGTGTGTGGCCGTCATAGGCTGGCGGAAGAGTATTGCGTTGACCCAAAAGCATTAAAAGAGGCTGTAGTAAAAGCGTATTCACTTGATAACGATACGCTGCTGCAAATGTCAGCAAAGGCACGGGAAGCGTATCTGAAACGGGATGCGGAATTCAGAACGAAGTTGAAAACTTTAATAAATAATATTGTCTGATATGGAAAATAACGAAACAAAAACAATCGAACAGGTCATGAGAGATCGTGATGAGTGTGTTCTATTTATGCAAGCGGCTTTGAATAGTTTTGTAGAAAATAATCCATTTATTAAATTTGATGTTGATTATATTACAGAGAGCCGTATGTTGTCAAATGACAGAGAGGTAATTGTTAAACGTGAAATCAAAATAAACATTATCGTCTGATATGTTTTACAACATATTTTATATGGCAGAATTGGGTTATATTTGTGAAAAATAATGATATGAACAGAGAAATTAAATTCAGGGCGTGGAATGGCAAAATGCAATACAACTGCATGGCCGGTCAATCTATTTGCGGATGGGTAGAGCCGGGCGTTGGCGAGTATCGCTATCATAGCGTTGCTGAAGTTGCTGTAATGCAATTCACCGGACTGCAAGATAAAAACGGTAAGGATATTTATGAGGGTGATATTGTAAGGGGTGTATTCAATGTTAGAACCGGAACGAGGGTTGTAACTTACAGACGCCAAAAACAATCATATGCCATTCATGAAGATAAAGAGGTTATGGGATTTATAACCTACGAGGAAAATTTAGCAGCATTTTATTTTCAAACAGAATTTAAGCAGAGTTATATGACAAGATTTTGGGCTGGATGTGGTAGAACTAAATCAGAAAAAGCCGCAAATGAATGGAGGGAAACATATGATTGTCCTAAAGATTATTTATATAAAGTGAAACTTAGGATTGAAGTCATTGGCAACATTTATGAAAACCCCGAACTGTTAAAATAATGTACCACTACCTCAAAGAAATAAAAGACAAGCACAAGGGTAACGACATTTACGTTATCGGCTCCGGTGCTTCGATGAATTTCGTTGACAAATCATTCTTTGCGAATAAACTCTGCATAGGGATAAACCTTGCTCATAAATTTTACTGCTGTAAATATTCGGTCATTAAAGACATTGTAACCCGCAGGGACCTTGCTCAGCACCTTGCGCAATGTGAACAATCTGACAGCATAATGATAACCACACAAGCGCACATGGGCGGGACGCATCTGTTCAAAACAAAGCGTTACGAGTATTATGTGTTTCCCGAAGACGAATGGAACGGCTTTGTCCGTATCGAATTGGTCGGGACGGATAAGATTGTTAACAGTCATTCGACGATTACAAGCGCTATGCACGTGGCTTTTTATCTCGGTGCTGCTAATATCATTCTTTGCGGGGTTGATTGCGGCCTGTTGGACGGTAAAGCTAATCATGACAAATATTACGAAGGCGCAAAGCCTCAGTTAAAGGACGCTCAAAAACGTATCATGTCGCACCCTTATCATTTGTGGAACGTACAAGCAATGCGTATCGCTCTGAAAAAACACGGCTGTAATGTTTACGCATTAAACCCGTTTTTGACAATGGACTTAGAAGGACATAAATACACCCGCCTTGAAACACCCGAAACAGAACTATGGGCGGAAAAAAAGGAGTTACCAAAATGATAAATTTACTAACAGTTTACGATTGCGGAAAGCCGAAACAACGCTACGGCAAAAACAACGACGGCGGTTATGTCGTCATACCTGAACTTGAATACGACTGCTTCCTGTCGGCTGGCATAGGTAACGACACATCGTTTGAACACGTGTTTATGCTGTTCCACGACGTCAAAGAGGCGCACGTATTCGACGGGACAAGCCTGTATAAAGAGGACAGCATTCCCGGCCTTGTATTCCATAAACTGAACATCATGGGAGAATGCTCTGCGACCGCAATGAACCTGCACAGATATTTGACCTTATATAAGAACGTGTTTATTAAAATGGACATCGAGGGTTACGAACGACAATGGCTGGATGCGTTGCCCTTTGGATTGCAGCGAAACATCAAACAGATCACAATGGAATTTCACGGCCTTGAAGTGTCATTGCCGTATGTAAAGAAGTTGTTACAGACACATACGCTCGTACATTTTCATGGCAACAACTACGGCGGGATTGTGGAGTATAAAGGTCTGAAACTGCCGAACGTCTTTGAATGCACGTTTTTACGCACAGCGGGGTTTGACAAATTCACCCCGAACAAAACACCGTTGCCATGCTCCATTGACCAGCCGAACAACAAAGTGAAACCTGATATTAATTTGAACTTTAAACCTTTTGTAAATTTATGATATGCTGTTTTTCGCCTGACACTAATGTCAATAAAGATGCTGCTTACAATAAAGCCTCACAAAAGTTGCAAAATAAACTAAAATCAATTAAGCAACTCATTAAAGAATGTAGTTGTTCAGATAAGCAACGCCGAGATTTAATAAAACAACTTGAAATATTTACAAATAGTTTATGAAAGACATCTGCATAATACCCGTTTTCAACCGTCCAGAATATCTGCAATACACGCTCAAATTCATTCGGACGAACCCAGACTGCAAGGACATTAAATTTATCTTTGCTGCGGATTACGGACACTCGCATCGCTGCATTAACGTAATACACGCCGAAATGCAGGGCATGGACTGTGAAATAATTAAGCGGTTGCAGTCGCCCTACAGGGAAATGAAGCAGTCTTTTAATCTGCTCGAAGCATATAAGTACGCTGCAAGTATTGCAAAGGATTTTATCTATCTGATCGAAGACGATATTTTTGTCGGCAAAAGTTTTTTCAAATCACACCGACAGATCCACGCCAAATTCCCGCAACTGTTTTGTTCCATTGGTTCACATTTGCACAACAAGGCACAGGTTGACAAGCCGCAAACGATGGTCGTTGATACGTGCCAAATGTCTAAGAACAGCATATATCAATCCTGGGGCGTTTGTTTCCGCAAAGATGTGGTAAAAAATCTTATCGCACCACATGCTTGTGAATACTACTATAAAAAGCCCGTACAGTACATGATGTCGAAATTTCATCAGCATTGGTTAAAAGGCACGTTCACGGAACAGGACGGGTTAATCAGGCGCATTGCTGACACGTGTAAACTCGGAATAGGTTACCCGGACTATCCTCGCTGTTATCATGCAGGGATATGGAGTTATCACCGGGCGGGCGAAAAGGCTTTCACTTGGTCGTATGAAAAGAAATTGCAGTTTATTAAAGACACCTGTTTCGATGCTTCAAAAATGAAGAAATATGACGAATACGGGGACGTGTTCGTAGCGGATTTAAGTGTTGAGGCGGATATTATTTAACAGGCCATTTATTTATTGAAACATTTATATTTTGGTCTGATACAGAATCTACACTACTTCCTATTTTGCATTGACAGGTTTTGTGCAATTCTGCTACGGTCATATTGTCTTTGTGTTTACTAAGTTCCACCCGCAAATCAAAGTTTTCCCGTACAAGTTTAGCATTCGCAGCCTTGTAATAATCCGCTTCGTCTTTTGCCTTTTTCAGAGCAGCCCGAAGCGTAGCGATTTTGTTAAGATTGAATTTGAATAATGCCATGTTATTTAGTCTTTATGAATTTAATTAATGCCTGTGTATGTATTTGTATTGCATTTTCGAAGGTCTGATGATCTAAATTAAACAGGTAGTTTTCACCTGTTCTGGAACTGTCGAACCTTGCGCCCATGCCAACAAGTATTATCTCCATTAATTCGTGAGATATACAGGATAGTGTATAAGAGGGGTCGTTATTAATGTTTTTAATACCGATATTTATACAGTTATCTTTCCACGAAAACGAACAGCCGTCAGTTGCTTTGTTGTAATTGACATTAAAGTTTGAAGAAAGTATCTCGACTTTCTTTATAAGATTTATTTTCATTTCTTTTTCCTGTTTAATCCCTCGACCGACGTACTGTAATAACTCGCTTTGAGCAGTTTGTCAATGGTTATTTTCTGCGCCTTTCCTTTGGCCTCTTTGTTGTAAATATCAATGAAGGTATTATCAACCACCATTAACCCGCCTGAACCGTTTGGGATAACGTGATAACGTTTGCCTGTCGTTTTATGCAGGTTGTCCGCTTTGCGCTTGTAGTGATTAAACCTGATACGGTTACGGATGCCGATATATTCGACCTTTAGATAACTAAAAAATAAGCGAATCTGTTTAAACATTGCATTAACTTTTATCTATTTCGCTTAAGGTAATAACGCTTTCAATATATTTTGCATCAACATTATGGAAATCACCACAACTACCATGACCGCACCGCCTCTGCTTTGGGTACTTCATTTGTATTTGCCTGCATAATTCAGCGGCTTCAACAGTAAAATGATTTACCGTCATTGGCTGCTGCCCTTGCATTAGTCTGTTTATTTCTATCCTGTGTTTTTCGCATTCAGTCTGATATATTTTGTTCAGACCTGCGTGAGCCTCTTTTAAAACTTCGATTTCTTTACGAAGATTTTTAATTGTTTTTTGATAAAACATATTTAATTTGTTTACGCAAAGATACACATTTTAATTTAATTTGGTTTTACATCGGTCAAAATAACCGTATTTTTAACAAAATTATTTTTATGTCTGTTACCCCGGATTGCTTACAAAACGTTATCGGACTAAGCCAAACACCCTGCGACTGTTATATAGATAAGCCGGCAGATTTCAATACATCGGATAGCGGGTATTATCTCGACGAACTACTGCCGATAAATGAGTTTACCGACCTTGAAAACTGCGAAGATACTACCATATGGGATGTAATGGAATTGGCCAGAGAGCAGGCCATTAAGGTCTATATTGCCGACATGAAAGCGGAACTACTCAAAGAGAATGAACTCGCATACAAATATTTCACGGGTAAGATCGGTGAAGGCAAGGGCAAGACCGTGCAGAACTACTCCGGGGCGTTTGCGGGTATCATCCTGCGTTGCCGTCCGGTCCCGGAAGGTAAGATCAAACTGACAGCAATAGGGGGCATATTTAACACCACCGGCACGAAGCATATCTACGTTATGGACAACCTCGGTAACCTTATTGCCGAATACGATATAAACACTACTGCTAACGTGTATGTGAACAACACCCTTTCTACGTCGCTGGAACTGCCATTATACAGCGAACAGACCGAAGTACTGCATTACTACCTGTTTTATGCAGACACAGCAATTAAGCCGCTTAACAATACCCTGACCTGTTCGTCCTGTACGGGTTTCGTGCATTGCTGGGACCTGGGTGAGCGCTGCTGGGGTATGGCACAGAAGAACAAACGTTTTGACTGGACGAAATATTTACAGGTTTCGGGGTTTACGTTTAACGATTTGGCAGATCTGTACGACATCAATTACGGAATGTCCTCCGCTTTGTACGGCCTGACCGTTGACATTGAGGCATGGTGCGACATGGACAAAATGTTTTGCGTTGACAAATACGAAGCCTCGGCAATAGGTAACGCACAGGCACAGGCGATACGCTACAAGGCTGCTGAAATAGCGATAAGAAACAAACTGTTATCTGACAAGCTCACCCGTTCGCAAATGATAAACAAAGAAACGCTGTTGTCATACCAGACTATCTGGCGGGCCGAATACGACGTACTGAAAGCGACTATCGTTAAGAACCTCGATCATAACATGACGTCATGCCTGAAATGCCGTGACGTTTGGAACATGAAGTCACAATTAGCCGTATCATAATGGATGTAACCGTAGCCATAAAGAAACTTATCGACGCAGACAAGGGATTGCAGAAAGAGGCACGTCGCTTCGTTGAGGTACGTGTCGCAGCCGAACTATTAGGACAGGTTAAAAAGCGTGTCCAGGATTACGGTATTAACGCAGAGGGCGTACAGTTTCGGGGGTATTCAACACGGCCTTGTTTATTTGGTTACTCAAAGCAGATACGTTCGCCCCTTAACCCCGCTTTTGCAAAGTTAAAAGCACAGGCAAAAAAGATAACGAAAAAAGAGGGTAGTGTTTATGGGGGATGGGTTACTGTCAACGGTCATAAGCTTATCGTCGTTCCGGGTGGTTATAAGGCAATACGAAACGCAGCCGGGTATCAGATAATGCACAAAGACTACACGCTGTCCGGCAATATGTGGCGATTAATTAAAGTCAAACCCGTTATTATGACCGGATCAAAGTTTATAATCCAATGGGGCACGACCGACGAGCTAACGACCAATAAGGTATTAGGCCATAACAGCAGAGAGGGTACGAATATCATTGCTTCGTCCGACAAGGAAATAAAAGACATGGAACAGAACGTGGTGGGATTTATTGAGGATTACGTTTTAAAAATATTAAATGGCTAACTCGAAAGATAAAGATATACAGGTGACCGTTGACATTACGGGCATCGTTGACGCTTTGGAGTGTGTAAAGAAACTCGAGGCCGAGCGGGACTATTACCGTCAGGTTGTCGAAACTCATTTGCCTGAATTCATAATTGAACAGAATTAAATGGAACGTCAGATAACAGAACTTCTCAAAACGGTTATAAGCACATCAGGATTAACGTGGCTCGATGTCGTTTGCGGCATGGTTGAAACCGTACAGATGAAAGCAACAACACCTGACGGGACCGTAACGCATGCCGTGCCCGCTTACCGTCAACCCGGACAGACAGGCTGCAATAAGGGCAACGATTATACACTCTGCGTACCCGATACGAGCGACAGGTCAATAGTGTATATCGAAGCCGAACGACCCAATGTAATAAAGGTTACAACGCATTATGACGAATATACTTTACCCGTTACTATTGTCGGTTGGCTGAACCTGAAACAAATCAATGTAGCGTATGAGAATGCTTCGGGACTAGTTGACGAACTATTGTCGGTCATTGGTTCATCCTTGCCGAATTCCGCACCGTACAATACTATAAGGGTTGATATGACGGGAAGCAGCCGGGACTTATCTGTTGTCAATAAATACGATTATAACGAGGCTGAAAATCAGATGTGGATTTATCCGTTTGATTTCTTTACGATAGGTTTAAATATCACTTTCAGAAGGAAGCATGTTTGTCACGGGTCAACAAGTTTAGATCCGTCAGCGTGTAAGACTTATTGATTATCTATATTTTTGCTAATATATCCGTAAGCCTTATTATTTCCTTTTTAATAAGTTCGATTAGGCGCACTTTTTCAACAAGACACCATCTGTTGCAATACCAACTACCATCTGTAATTGTTTTTACTAATTCATCATGTGTAAAGTACAGATTATTAATACGAGGTTCGCCCGTATCTGTGAAATTATCTGTCATTGTTGCAAGACAATGTGGGTTATCGCGAAGACCTTCAAATATATAATTTAGTCTACTTAATTCGCGTGATATTTCTTCAGGTGATTTCATAGCATCTGTTTTAAAATGTTTGTCCTGCAAAAATATAACTATTTTCGCAAAGTCAATATGTTATAAAACATATTTGCTACCTTTTCCGATGCTTGCGGCTCTCGCTGTATGCTATTGCGACGGCCTGCTTTGGGTTGGTTACTATGCGACCAGAACCCGAATGAAGCGTGCCACGTCGAAATTCAGCCATTACGACCGTGCGCTTTGACTTCGGCGACAACCCGCTTCTTTTACGTGCGCCCGCGCCTAATACGTTTGGGTGCGACATTGCCCTACGTTGTGGTTTTGTTAATTTCATTTGAATAAGAATTTGCGTAAATAAAACCCGACTGCAAAAGCCCCGCAGATTACGAAATAAATCCACCAGGGAATGACCCGTACAACCCTTTCAATAACTTTTGTTTTACTCTGATTGTCCCGGTATTTCGTGACGGTGAACGGGATGCGCTTCTCTTTGATTATTACCTTAACCTCGCCTTTTTCCTTTATGATCTTATACACGGGATTATCAACGATAACAGTATTGTAAACCGTATCAAGTCCGTATATGCGTATTGTGTCAGCCGGGACTTCACCGTAATACGTCGTGTCAGTCTGCGTCGTTTCGGTTGTCTGCTCTGTCGGGCATGTAGCGCATATCTCCGCTTTGTGCTTTGCGATATATCGGTAATGGCTACACGAACCGAGCAGAATGATTAATATGAGGGGTAGGTATTTCATTTAATTACGAGTGTTTGATTGCGGTTATTTCCAGCCCTATACGAAACATGAATCCATGAGGGATTGTCGTCCGTGCCATATTCACGAATAAGTTGATCCCATTCAATGCCAGCCTTTATAATAGCATCGTTTAACTTCAAATTCTTTTCAACCCCGTTCTCGTAATATTCAAGGTCTGCCGCCTCTCCCTTGCAATGCTGTGAGGTTTTTGCGCCTTTAACGGCTGTATTTAACTCCGGACAGCGATAACCGGATGTGCAGTATAGTTGCCCGGTCAATTCTGGTATTTCAAGAATACGGGTAATGACTTCTGAGTGTAGTGTTGCAAGTTTTGTTACAACATCAGCCGGTGGCACAAACTGATCTTCGATTTTTAATCGTACAGCAGTTGACGACGCTGTGTATATTGACAGGTCAAAAGTCCTTGTTATCTGCTTGCTCATTCTTTCGGCTTATTATTTACAAGTGCATCGGTCTTATCAGCACTACCCTTTGAACTGCCAAAAAAGTAACTGATTATAATTGTATAACTGCTCACCAGTGCGCCGATAAGCATATACAAAGCATCTTTGTTCTCGCTTGGGACTTCGTACTTTGTAAGCAGTACGATTGTCGCCATTGTTGAAATGATCGTTACTATTGCAAGGATCATCATAAATACCTCTTTCCAGTTCTTCATATTATTGTGGTTTTAAATTGTCTGAATTTGCATTTATAAGTATATCCCTTGCCTCTTGTCGCTCTTTAAGTTCTTCGATCAGATCATTAGCAGCGCCCACTCTTTTATCGGTCTTATCTGCAATTTTAATAAGTAGCCTGATGTCGTCCTTTATTAGTTTAGTGTCGCTCTGTTGCATAGCATCCCTCTTGTCCTGCTTGTCGATATATTCTAATACTGTTTGTTGAAAGTCTTTCATTGCAATATCCTGCGTGTTATCCCTAATGTCTTTTTTAATACCGTCCTTACAGAGACTGTCGAGCCGATGCTTTATGTCTGCTCTTTCAATGGCCGCATTTATCTTGCCCGTCCCCCATGTATTTATGCCGCTCCATACAAAACTGGACAATGCTATTATAACAACTATAGACCAACCGATCACATCTTTTCTTGTTATGTCTGACTTTTTCATATCAATTCAAATGATATTTGTCACCATATTTGCGCCCGTTGCCCTTTCCGGTATTCTTTAAAAACCAGTCCCAAATATAACGGATTATTCCGAGAACCCCAAACCCGATCAAAAACCACAGGCTGAAATTATCTGCGGGGTCATACAATACCGACAGGCCGAGTTCTTCGTCATTCATTAATACGATGAACGAAGTCATTAAATACAGCACGAATAGTATCAGGAATGTCCCGAGTGATGTCAGTATGTCGATCAGTAGTTTCATTTTATCAAAAGCTTATTATAACCATGCTTATAAGGCTCTTTCCAGAATATCTGATACGCAGCATTGATGCCGAAGTTAAGATAATTTTCACCGGTCATGTGGTTAACGTTATATATCGGCCAATCATTAGCATCTATCAGGTATGTGTTTGGATAAGTTGCCGCCACATTAACGATAGCAGCATTAACCGTCCCTCTCCATGTTCCCGTACCGCTTGTATTTAATTTGACAAGTATTACGTGCATATTCGCTCCGATTATCAACTTCATACTGTCAAGTAATGTCGTTAGATTGGTTTCATAATTAGCAGCATCAGTAGCATTGCCAGAATCATTTTCGCCTTGCCACCATAAGAAGTAAGGTGTATAATCCCTTGCCCCTAAAAGGTTTTTAAATATAATAAATCTTGCTTTTGCTGCAATATAATAAGTACCGGAAGGGGCAGACCAATTATTAACGGCTTCAACAGCATTGCCTAGCGGAGTAGACGTATTAGCGTATTGACAGACGAAAACACTATCATAACCCATTTTTGTAATCCTATCTGCCATTGATAAGACTAAGCCATATCCCTGTCCTGTATTCGGGTAATGAAAACAAGAATTACTCAAAGCACACCAACCGTCATTTGTATTATTAATTGATACCGAATTATAAGCAGGGTTGCATTCATACAATGCAGCCGTAGCCCAATCATTACTCATGCCGTAAGCATTAGACTGTCCGGCCGTATATATAACAATATTCTGTGCGAAGATTACCGTAGTAATCAGCATCAAAGATAATATGAATAATACTTTTTTTATCATTGGTATCTTATTGTGTATTGAACAGTCCTTGACCCAATATTATTGCGAATTACGATGGTTGTTCCAGAGGGATAAATACATAGTTTATCTGCTGTATTTGTATTTGCAACATCGGCGGAATTACTTTCAAGATATACAGTACCATCCGAATCAAATATAAAGTTAGCCCATTGATCCTTTTTGCCAGCATTAAAAGTAACTACCTTTCCGCTACCATATTTAGCCGTTACAATATTATACGCAGTTGAATCACTTGTAACTGTTCTACTTTTCTCAGCAAGGCCATTGTTGTAACTTGCACTGTCGGCATAAGTATAAGACCATGTCTTATTTTGTCCAATATCAATTCCTTCAATGTGCATTACTATTGAAGTATCTACTGTTGCCCCATTATACAAAGCCCATCCCATTCTTGAACTATAAGCATCACCAGCAGCAAGGCCAACCCATGACCAGAAGTTTTTTACTACAAGTTTATTTGCAGTTCCAACTTCTAGATAGTAGGCATTATTGCCGCCAAAACCTGATGAAGTCGTCCCTCCTGTTCTTCTATACGCATGAACATATTTAGTAAATGAATTAGTATTTGTTGCCGCTGAAGCTGTATTGGTAAATCCACCGGGCCCCCCTTCTCCGGTTGCTAATGAGTTTGTGAGAAATAAAGATGGATTATTGGCATCGCTTGTCGTTACGTCTAAGGCGGTACAAGTAAGAGTATGATAAGCCCCATTTGTTCCACTTAATACCAAATTGCTTGCAGCATTACCCAATGATATTGTAAGGGTTTTACTCAACTCAGTTGATACCAAACCATAATTGCCAGTTGAGTATACTCCTAACGCAAGACCATCCGTCACCGCACTGCCCGTCGCCCCATTGGTTATTCTAAACCAATTATCAGTCGAAGTCGCAACATGCATTTGAATTTTAGTTGTAGTACCTGCAAGCGAACTACTAACGCCACCAGTCATAATATATTTAAAATTATAATTATCAATATCAATAGGTATGATAGTGTCCGTTGGCAATGCCGCTGTGCCACCATGAAATAATGTATCTTGTAGCCACATCGTACCATATATATTAGTCCTGTCTGTTGCAGCATTGCCAAGCGTGGTATTACCGTTAACTATAAGATTATATCCAAATGT
>Ga0265297_10009233_pt1 | contig 12811 bp, 22 predicted proteins | sample Munlanlwell13791_FD_192502 | JGI IMG/M metagenome (GOLD analysis project Ga0265297, IMG submission 192502) | Leachate microbial communities from a municipal landfill in Southern Ontario, Canada - Leachate well 137-91 | ecosystem: Engineered > Solid waste > Landfill > Unclassified | place...
AATTAGTCGTGGAAGGCTAACGGCCAGACAAATTGAATCGGCTAGAAGAACCATCACACGCCATGTAAAACGTGGTGGAAAGATTTGGATCAGAATCTTCCCAGATAAGCCAATTACCAAAAAACCATTAGAAGTTCGTATGGGAAAAGGAAAAGGTAGTGTAGAATATTGGGTTGCCCAAGTAAGACCTGGAACTATGTTATATGAAATACAGGGGGTATCCGAAGAACTGGCACGCGAAGCTTTCGCATTAGCAGCCGCTAAGCTACCTTTGAAAACCCTGTTTACAGCTCGGACAATAATGTGATGAAAGCAAGTGAATTACGTAACAAAACAAAAGACGAATTAGGGAATATGTTGCTCGATTTATCACGTGAGCGATTTAATCTTAGAATGCAAAAAGGTACGGGGCAATTGTCCAGGCCGGATCAAGTGAAAAAGGTTAGACGCGATGTTGCACGTATACAAACCATATTGAATGAAATGGCGGCCGTATAAGATGAGTGAAAATGTAAGCGAAAATGTAGCCAAATTGCGGACAATCATTGGTCGGGTTGTCAGTAATAAAATGGATAAAACCATCACAGTTTTGGTCGAGCGCGTTGTAAAGCACCCAGTTTACGGTAAGTACATTAAGCGTTCGACTAAAATGATGGCTCATGATGAACAAAATGTTTGCCAGGAAGGTGATGTAGTATCTATTACATCTTGCAGACCAATGTCTAAAAATAAGACCTTTAAATTGGTTCAGGTTTTAGAAAGTGCTAACAAATAGCACTCAGCTATTTATATACAGATAACAGGAATAAATCATGATTCAGATGCAAACTAACCTTGACGTCGCCGATAATAGCGGTGCAAAAAGGGTCATGTGTATCAAAGTATTAGGAGGGTCGCATAGACGGTATGCAGGCATTGGTGACATTATCAAGGTCAGTATTAAGGACGCAATTCCTCGTGGAAGAGTAAAAAAAGGTGAAGTCTATAACGCATTAGTCGTAAGAACGCGAAAAGGCGTTCGTAGGCCAGATGGCTCTGTAATTCGCTTTGATGGTAACGCAGCAGTTATTCTAAATAACAATTTACAGCCATTGGGTACGCGTATTTTTGGGCCTGTAACACGAGAGCTAAGAGGAGAGAAATTTATGAAAATTATCTCATTGGCTCCTGAAGTATTATAAGGTAGGGTTCAAAAATGCAAAAAATCAAAAAAGGCGATGACGTCATCGTTCGTACTGGTAAGGATAAAGGTAAGAGCGGCAGAGTAACCAAGGTATTAAAAGACAATAAGGTTTTGGTTGAAGGAATTAACCAGGTGAAAAAGACTCAAAAAGCCAATCCGAATACTGGCGTTTCAGGCGGAATAATTGTCAAGGATATGCCGATAAATATTTCCAATATAGGATTATATAATCCTGCAACCAAAAAAGCAGATCGAGTCGGCTTTAAATTTCTGGAAGATGGAAAGAAGGTCAGATACTTTAAGTCGACTAATGAAGTCGTTGATGCGTAAGGTGTAGATGAATCATGGCTAGACTAGAGTCAGTATATAAAGAAAAAATTCTTCCAGCCTTAATAGAGCAATTTGCCTATAAGTCTGTAATGCAAGCGCCTCGTATTACCAAAATAACCCTGAATATGGGTGTGGGTGGGGCTGTTGCTGATAAAAAAGTATTGCAATCTGCAGTAAGTGACATGGAAAAGATTTCCGGTCAAAAACCTGTGGTTACGTTGGCAAGAAAATCAATCGCCGGTTTTAAGATTAGAGACGATATGCCTATTGGCTGTAAAGTGACTTTACGCAGCGATAGGATGTATGAATTTTTAGATCGTTTAATTAGTATTTCTATTCCTCGAATCCGTGATTTCAGAGGATTGAGTCCTAAAAGCTTTGATGGACGTGGAAATTATTCAATGGGCGTTAAAGAGCAAATCATATTTCCTGAAATTGATTATGATAAAATCGATACTTTGCGCGGTATGGATATTACTATCACAACGACAGCTCAAACCGATGAAGAAGGTTTAGCGTTATTAAAGTTGTTTAATTTTCCATTTAAGCACTAAGGCGGCGTCCACATGGCAAAAAAATCAATGATTGCGCGTGAAGACAAGCGCAAGAAATTAGTAAAAAAATATGATGTTAAACGTAAATCTTTGAAAGAAATTATCAGAGACCCAAACGCAACATTTGAAGACAAAGAAACTGCTCATTTACAACTTCAAAAATTACCAAGGGACTCCAGCGTGACACGGGTACGCAACCGTTGTAATTTAACGGGGCGTCCGCATGGATATTACCGTAAGTTTGGTCTTAGTCGAAATAAACTAAGGGAAGCAACTATGCGCGGTGATGTGCCTGGCGTAGTCAAGGCGAGTTGGTAATAGGTTGGAGAACAGAAAATGAGTATGACAGATCCAGTAGCAGATATGCTGACCCGCATTAGAAACGGGCAATCTGCAGGCAAAAAAAGCATTAGACAACCTTCGTCAAAATTGAAAGTATCTATTGCCAAGGTTCTAAAAGAAGAAGGTTACATTACAGATTTCAGCACAGAAACAACCGGCAGTCATACCGAGATGACTATCGAATTGAAGTACTATAAAGGTGCGCCTGTAATTGAAAGTATAAAAAGAGTTAGTAGACCTGGTTTACGTATTTATAAATCTAAAGACGAATTGCCAAAAGTTCTTGGCGGGTTAGGGATTGCTATTGTTTCAACATCGAATGGTGTGATGACCGATAGAGCCGCCCGTGCCATTGGACATGGCGGCGAAGTTATTTGTACTGTTTGCTAAGGTAGGCGTGTTATGTCAAGAATTGCTAAAGCCCCAGTTACTATTCCCAGTGGTGTGGATATAAAACTAGAGGGTAACAATATGACCGTAAAAGGCAGTAAAGGTCAGTTATCGTTTAATTTTAACCCAGCTATCAATGTTGATATTACCGACAACGTAGTATCTATGCAGTGGAATAAAGATGATAAAAATGCTACTGCTCAAGCAGGTACTGCAAGGGCCATTGTAAGTAATATGGTTACCGGTGTTTCTGCCGGTTTTGAGAAGAAGCTGACCTTGATTGGTGTGGGCTACAGAGCTCAGGCTAAGGATAATATTCTGAATCTGACACTTGGTTTTTCTCATCCTGTAGATTTTGAAGTCCCGGCAGGAATTACAGTTGAAACTCCAACTCAAACTGAAATAATCATAAGAGGGAGTAATAAACAACAAGTAGGTCAAGTTGCCGCAAAAATCAGAGCTTATCGTCCCCCTGAACCTTATAAAGGCAAAGGTGTTAGATATGCTGAAGAGCATGTTGTAAGAAAAGAAGCCAAGAAAAAGTAAGGTGTCGTGATGGATAAGAAAAAATCCCGTATGAAGCGCGCATTAAAATTGCGTAGTAAAATTAAAGAACAAAGTGCAACACGCTTGTCAATTCATAAAACATCACAGCATATTTATGCTCAAGTGATAAGTAATGACGGAAATTCGACACTGGCAAGCGCTTCAACAACCCAAGCCGAAATTAAGTCAAATTTAAAAAATACCAGTAATATTAAGGCTGCCGCAGAAGTTGGAAAGTGGATTGCGAACAAAGCGATTGCTGCTGGTATTACCGAGGTTGCTTTTGATCGATCTGGCTTTAAATATCATGGCCGCGTTAAAGCTTTAGCAGATGCCGCTCGTGAAGCTGGTTTAAAATTTTAGGAGAATAAAATGGCGACAGCACCTGCTCAAGGTAGTACAGACGGACTGCAAGAGAAATTAGTTAATGTAAGACGTGTGGCAAAAGTAGTAAAAGGCGGTAGAGTATTCGGTTTTACGGCGCTTACGGTAGTTGGCGACGGTGAAGGTCGAGTTGGTTATGGTGTCAGTAAGGCACGTGAAGTGCCGATAGCAATTCAAAAATCGCTAGAACAAGCTCGAAAGAATATGCGCAAGGTATCACTAAAAGGTGACACTTTACAATATCCGATTATGAATACAACAGGCGCAGCGAAAGTCTATATGCAGCCGGCCTCTGAAGGTACTGGTATTATTGCTGGTGGAGCAATGAGAGCGGTATTTGAAGTGGTTGGTGTGCACAACGTATTGGCAAAATGTATTGGAACAAGTAATCCAATTAATGTTGTCAGAGCGACAATAAATGGTCTTACCAGCATGCATAATGCTAATCAGATAGCTGCAAAGCGCGGCTTAACAGTTGAACAGATTATTGGGTAGTTGCAATGGCCATTACTAAATTAAGTGTAACGATGACAAAGAGCAAATTTGGGCGTATACCGCGTCACCAAGCCTGCCTAAAAGGTTTGGGGTTGCGCAAAATCAACCAGACAGTCCAGGTGCTCAATACCGCAGAAAACAGAGGTATGATAAACAAAATATCATACATGTTAAAAGTCGAGGAAGTTTAATGTTTTTAAATACTATTCAGCCAAGCGTGGGGTCTCGCAAAAAGGCTAAGCGTGTCGGTCGTGGCATTGGCTGTACACTTGGTAAAACATGCGGAAGTGGGCATAAGGGTCAAAAAGCGCGCAGTGGTGGTTTTCATAAAGTCGGTTTTGAAGGCGGACAGATGCCTTTACAGCGCCGCTTGCCAAAAATTGGCTTTACTTCACAGTCCAGTAAATATTCATCTGAAGTTCGGTTGAGTGAATTAAACGATCTGACTGTTGAAATAATTGATCTTAAAACCTTAATTGACGCGAACATCGTGCCTGTTTTTACAAAAACAGCAAAGGTAATCAAATCAGGTGTAGTCAATAAGGCAGTTACTATTAAAGGTATTAAAGCAACGAGTGGAGCAAAGAAATCCATTGAAGCAGCTGGCGGCAAAGTAGAGGCATAAGTGAGTACACCAAGAACACAAATGGCTAGTAAAACCGGTGGTTTATCAGAACTTAAATCAAGATTGCTTTTTGTTCTTGGCGCTCTTTTTGTTTACAGGGTTGGGTCGCACATTCCTGTTCCCGGCATCGATCCTAAAGCTCTAGCTGTTATGTTCGAGCAACAAAGCGGATCAATCCTGGATATGTTTAACATGTTTTCCGGGGGGGCTTTAATGCGCTTAAGTATCTTCGCCCTTGGTATAATGCCTTATATATCGGCTTCAATTATCATGCAATTGATGACTGTTGTTATTCCAACCATGGAGCAGATGAAAAAAGAGGGCGAATCAGGGAGGCGCAAGATTTCTCAATATACTCGTTATGGCACAGTAGTTTTAGCGACCTTTCAGGCTATCGGAATATCCCTGGCGTTGCAAAATCAAACTGCCGGTGGTTTATCGGTTGTATTGAATCCTGGCGTAGGATTTATTGCTATTACAACCATAACTTTGGTTACCGGAACTGTTTTCTTGATGTGGTTAGGTGAACAAGTTACTGAGCGCGGAATTGGCAATGGTATTTCAATGATTATCTTTGCCGGTATCGTTTCAGGTTTGCCGAAAGCAATCGGTGGAACGTTGGAGTTGGCCAGGACTGGTGAAATGAATGGAGGCTTTATTATCTTGTTGTTCCTGTTATCCCTTTCTGTTACGGCGCTGGTCGTTTTTGTTGAAAGGGGACAAAGAAGGATACTTATTAATTATCCAAAAAGACAACAGGGTCGTAAATTATATGGTGGTCAAAGTAGCTTTTTGCCTTTAAAGCTTAACATGGCAGGAGTTATCCCCCCTATCTTCGCTTCAAGTATTATTTTATTTCCTGCAACTATTGCTGGTTGGTTTGGAAATAGTGAAGGATTTGCCTGGCTTCAGGATATTGCGACCATGCTGTCACCAGGACAACCCATTTACGTTATGATTTACGCGGCAGCTATTATTTTCTTTTGTTTTTTCTACACAGCATTAGTATTTAATTCAAAAGAAACGGCCGAAAATCTAAAAAAATCGGGTGCATTCCTCCCAGGTATTAGACCAGGTCTTCAAACCAGTTCATACATAGATAAGGTAATGACCAGATTAACATTAATTGGTGCATTTTATATTACCTTGGTATGTTTATTGCCTGAGTTTTTGATAGTATATTGGAACGTACCCTTTTATTTTGGTGGAACTTCTTTGCTGATTATTGTTGTAGTTGTAATGGATTTCATTTCTCAAATGCAAACCCATGTCATGTCTCAACAATACGAAGGCTTAATGAAAAAAGCCAACCTGAAAAAATAAATAATTTATTGCACAAGAACATTTAGGAGTTAGCTGTGAAAGTTCGTGCTTCTGTAAAAAAAATTTGTAGAAATTGCAAAGTTGTAAAAAGAAATGGTGTTGTTAGAGTCATCTGTGTTGACGGAAGACATAAGCAACGACAAGGTTAAATTTTGTTGCGCCATAATTACTGCAATGCTATAATTCGGCGCTTAACTGTAGAATACTACTCAGGGGAGTATCTGAATGGCACGTATTGCCGGGATAAATGTACCAGACCATAAACATGCAGTGATAGCTTTAACGGCTATATATGGTATTGGTCGTCAAACTGCAAGTGAAATTTGCGTTAAGGTGGGGATTATACCCTCCATAAAGATAAAAGAACTGTCAGAAGAGCAGTTAGAAGCCATTCGTAATGTGGTTTCAAAAATGACAGTGGAAGGTGATCTTCGTCGTGAAGTTTCAATGAATATCAAACGTTTGATGGATCTGGGTTGCTATCGCGGAATAAGGCATCGTCGAGGTTTGCCTCTGAGAGGGCAAAGAACGAGAACAAATGCTCGTACTCGTAAAGGTCCACGTAAACCAATCAGAAAATAAGTTATTCCTTTAAGAGGTCGAAGTAATGGCTAGTCCAAATCGTTCAAGAAAACGTATAAAAAAGGAAGTCGCTGATGGCATCGTGCATGTTCATGCTTCCTTTAATAACACAATAATAACAATTACAGATAGAAAAGGTAATGCTCTCTCTTGGGCTACATCTGGCGGGTCAGGTTTTCGTGGTTCAAGAAAAAGTACTCCATTTGCTGCTCAGGTTGCAGCTGAAAAAGCTGGTATTGTTGCTCAAGAATTTGGTATGAAAAATCTTGATGTCATGATTAAAGGCCCCGGCCCAGGACGTGAATCCGCAGTGCGATCACTGAATAACCTCGGATTTAAAATTAATAATATTGTTGATGTGACGCCTATTCCTCACAACGGATGTCGTCCACCTAAAAAACGCCGCGTATAAAGAACCTGGAGTAGTATCATGGCAAGATATCTTGGACCTACCTGTAAGTTAAGTCGAAGAGAAGGGACTGATCTGTTTTTAAAAAGCAGAGGAAAGTCTTTAGAAAATAAATGTAAATTAGACCAGCGACCTGGTCAGCATGGCACAAAGCGCACAAGAAGTTCTGATTATGCTATGCAATTAAGAGCAAAACAGCGCTTACGCAGAATTTATGGAATTTTGGAAAAGCAATTCAGAAATTACTATAAAACTGCGGATATGAAGAAAGGTGCAACCGGCGAAAGTCTGTTGAATCTACTTGAATCGAGATTGGATAATGTGGTGTACCGTATGGGTTTTGCTTCTACCAGAGCTGAAGCGAGACAGTTAGTTTGTCACAAGTCTATTCAGGTAAATAACGCACTTATCAATGTACCTTCTTATCAGATTGTACCGGGTGACGTTTTGTCAGTTAGAGAAAAAGCAAAAAAGCAACAAAGGATCGTTGATGCTTTAACCGTAGCCGAGCAATATGGTTTTCCTGCTTGGGTCGATGTTAATTCTAAAGCTATGTCTGGCACATTTAACTCTTTACCTGATCGTGCTGATTTGGGAAGTGACATTAATGAACAGCTTGTTGTTGAGCTTTACTCTAAATAATTGCAGTTTGAGGGGTATAAATGCAGAATTCTATTTCTGGATTATTAAAACCTCGACTTGTCGAGGTAGTAAGCAAATCACCTAATCATTCCCGAATCATCATAGAGCCTCTAGAACGAGGCTTTGGTCATTCTTTAGGTAATGCATTAAGACGGGTACTGTTATCAACCATACCAGGTTGTGCGGTTACAGATGTCGAGATTGAAGGTGTGCTCCATGAATACACAACTATTGAAGGTGTTCATGAAGATGTAATTGATATTTTGCTAAACCTAAAAAAATTGGCGGTAGTGCTTCATTCTAAGGATGAGGTTGAGCTTACCCTAGCAAAAAATGGTGCGGGTCGCGTAACTGCTGCGGATATAAATTTGCCGCATGATGTTGATATTATCAACCCTGATTTAGTTATTGCCAACTTAACTCAAGCTGGCGTTCTAAATATGAAAATCAGGGTTCGTAGGGGAAGAGGTTATGAACCAGTTAGCGTGCGCAAATCAAATATCGATCATAATTCAGTAGTAGGTGCACTTCAATTAGATGCCTCTTATAGTCCGATTGTCAAGGTTGCCTATCAGGTTGAAAGTACCCGTGTTGAACAGCGTACAAATCTAGATAAATTGATTATCGAACTGGAAACTAACGGAACAGTTGATCCAGAAGAAACTATTAAACTTGCGGCCACTATACTTCATGATCAGCTTTCCGTTTTCGTTGATTTTGAAAAAGTAAAACCTCAGCCTGAGAATGAAGTGGATAAAGTAGAAGAGCCACCATTTGATCCTGTTCTATTGCGTCCGGTTGATGATCTCGAATTGACAGTCCGTTCCGCTAATTGTCTGAAAGCTGAGAATATATTTTATATAGGTGATCTAATTCAGCGTACTGAAGTTGAATTATTAAAAACACCAAACCTTGGCAAAAAATCATTGACTGAAATTAAAGATATTCTGGCGTTAAAAGGATTATCATTAGGAATGCGCCTGGAAAATTGGCCTCCAGACAGTCTTGCCGATCAATCTCATATAGCAACTCACTAACTTTAGGTCATACTCAACATGAGACATCGTAAATCAGGTAGAAAATTTAATATGAATAGTAGCCATCGGAAGGCACTATTCAGTAACATGGCAAGTTCGTTATTTGAGCATGAACTTATTAAAACGACTTTACCCAAGGCAAAAGAATTAAGAAGTTTTGCTGAGCCTTTAATCACTCTATCTAAAGTAGATAGCGTGGCTAAAAGACGGTTGGCATTCGCAAGATTACAAGATCGTAAAGTCGTGACCAAGCTTTTCAATGAGCTTGGACCACGTTATAAAAATAGAGCAGGCGGTTATTTACGTATAATGAAATGCGGATTTAGAGCCGGCGATGATGCTCCTATGGCATATGTCGAGTTAGTTGATAGACCTGAATAAGTATCAATTAGTTCTTAAATTCCTTTGCAGACACAAAAAAGCCGGTTAACCCGGCTTTTTTGTTTTAAATACATTCCATTGAAAATTAATGTAATACATGGAATTATTTTTCTAAAAGTTTTATTTTCTCTTCTTTGCCATTCCATTCATCAGCATCTGGCAGTGGCGCTTTTACATCGGTAATAGCAGGCCACTTTTTTGCAAGCTCTGCATTTAATTGGATAAATATTTCTTGCCCTTCGGGTACTTCGTCTTCCGCAAAAATGGCATTGGCGGGACATTCCGGCTCACATAATGTGCAATCGATACATTCATCCGGATCAATAACTAAAAAATTAGGTCCTTCACGAAAGCAATCGACTGGACATACATCAACACAGTCAGTAAATTTACATTTAATACAGTTTTCAGTGACTACAAAAGTCATAATTATTACCAGGAAAGATTGGTGAAAGTTATTGTGAATTAATTGTCTTATATTAGCAGAAAGGAACAGCTCATAGAATACTAAGTATTATTTATTATTTATTATTTATTAGTTGTGAAAATCAGTGATATTTGAGTATGCAATTTAAATTTACTTATTTTGTGTTTGATGAATTAAATAAGGATGCAAACAGGCTTTTAGACCGGCTGGTTTTGCGTTCTCTGGTTTGTTCCAGGGCAGTTTTAGCTTCTTCCTTAAGTTGGTTATCAGAATAAAGCTGTTCTGTTCGTACTGGAGCCGCTATTGCGCGGTTTAAATATTTTTCAGCTTCTTCTAGGTTATTGTTTAATAGCAGATAATTCGCGTAGAAATAATTAGTATCGATACCCTTTGGATTAATTTTTAATGCGGTTTTTAGTAATCTTTTTGCTGTAGCATCATCGCCAAATGCAATAGGCCATTTAGGCGTCATGTAATAAAGCGTGCCTAAAGTAACATAAGCGGATCCATTCATTGCCTGTGGATTTATTTGAATTGCTTTGAGTAGTAAATCGCGCGCCTCATGTATGGCTTCAAGTGCTGAAACTGGATCCTGGTGATCGGCATTCGTTGCTTTGATAATGGCCTCCCAAATGAATGGCTCAGCATTTCCAGGAAATTGCCTGGATAAGTTTATCGTCTTATCAAGTAGGCGATTATATGCAACTTCCCGTTTTTGTTTAGGTGTACGGTAGTAAATAGACGCCCACTCAGACTCGATGTTCTGTAGGGAGTCATTCAAGCTCTCTGCAAAACATTGAGAGGATAGTAGTAATAATGCAACAATAGTTGTTTTTTTCATACGGCAAATATAGAGCAAAATGCCTGAATTATCAATAGGCCTATGAAATATTTAATTTATCTCGCCATTCTGAATAAGGGTAAATAGCTAGATTATTGTTGTAATAACGCAAATCATGGGTGACTTCTTTACCTAACCAGGATGGTTTCACAAAAGATTTGCCCATTTCGGATAATTCAATTTCAGCGACACACAGGCCTTTATTGGCGCCATCAAATTCGTCTATTTCCCAAGTATTGCCATTATCAATTACAAAATTGCGGGTTTTTTCTATTAATGGCTTTTTACACAGATTGTTGATGATTTCGGTTGCGTCAGGCAGCGGAATTTCATATTCATATTCGTGCCTGTGTGTGCCGATTGTTGCACTTTTTATATTTAGCCAAGCACGTTCATCGCTTATCCTGATCCTGATAGAACTGCTGGCTTGGGAGCTTAAATAGCCCTGTCGATATCTTACTGAGCGGAATATGTGCTGCCTCCAATCATCATTTGCGAGTAAAAATTTATGTTCAATTTCTATAGCCATCAGATCTCCTTGCAGTTATTGCTACCGTCACAGTAGGGCGGAGTTTTTGTTTCTGAGCAGCCGCATAGATAGAGTGTTTTGGTTTCATCAGCCACGAACTTAATGGATTTTTTATCTGAAAGCTCTCTATGTGAATGGTCACATAACGGCATTGTCTGGCTGAACCCACAGCTACACCATGAATATTTTGCTCCTGCTTCAACCTCGACAGGTAGAGGGGTATTTGTTTTGGTTGCCATAATTTATGTTTTACAAAAATAGGTAAAAACGCAATTATAAATTATCTTAATGCTGCGAGTATGCCTCAATTTCTACTGAAAAATGCTGTTCATAGGATAATGGTATGGATTCCTCCCCTTCCCAACGGCATCGCGATATGCCAAAGTTGAAGAGTAACACAACCACTTATGGGCATCTCTAAAAATACCCCCCATCTAACTGCAATTGTTGGCAAGAAATAATCGCACTGAAATGAGATAATAACAATGAGTCCACTGAAAGAGAATCGACCTATGAAACACCGCCAGCCCGGATTATTCGACGTAGAAGAAAGAGCCATGCAACTGACCAAAATGGGTGACCCATTGGCAGGATTGAAAGCCAGGATTGACTGGGAAGCATTTCGGCCTGAACTTAAACGAGTGCATGAAAAGGATAGAAAAAGCCAGGCGGGTGCCAAGCCGTTCGATGTAGTGCTGATGTTCAAGATTTTAGTGCTCCAACAACTGCACAATTTATCGGATGATGGCATCGAATATCAGATTCGGGATCGGTTCAGCTTCATGCGTTTTCTGGGGTTGCAATTAGAAGATCGCGTGCCGGATTCGAAAACGGTGTGGACGTTTCGCGAACGGCTTAAGTATCTAGACTTGGTTGAAGTGTTGTTTGCGCGGTTTCATGAACAACTGGCGGAGCAAGGTTACGTGGCGAGGGCTGGGCAGATGATTGATGCCACCTTTGTCGAAGTACCCAAGCAACGTAATAGCCGTGAAGAGAACGCCCGGATTAAAGAAGGTCAAGTGCCTGAGGCATGGGATAAGCCGGAAGCTCAAGCCAAGCGTCGGCAGAAAGATACCGAAGCGCGCTGGACGAAGAAAAACGACGAGAAGCATTACGGCTATAAAAATCACGTCAATGCTGATGAGGGGAACAAGCTTATACAAAGCTATTCAGTGACTCATGCGGCGGTTCACGACAGCCAGGTATTCGATGAATTGCTCGACCAAGCGATCGATGCGGAGGGCAATAAACGTGCGGTTTATGCTGACAGCGCTTATCGCTCAGAAGCCCAGGAACAGCGCTTGGCGGATGCCGATATTGAGAGCCAAGTGTGTGAAAAAGGCGTACGAGGCAAGCCATTAACCGAAGAACAAAAGTTATCAAATCGGATGAAGTCGAAAGTCAGAGCCCGAGTTGAACATGTGTTTGGCGCACAGGCAGCAATGGGAGGCCATCTGGTACGCACCATCGGTTTGCAGCGTGCAAAGGTCAAGATTGGCTTGATGAATTTAGTTTATAACATGAAGCGTTTGCTACAGTTGATTAAGCGCGATGCGAATGCTTTCAAACGAGATTTGATGAACCAGCACGGGAAAGGTGCGCCCGAAGTGGCATAAAAATGGGGTAATAAGCCAAAAATCAGGGGATTTGATGCAATTTTTTACTTCAAACCACCGAAATACACCCTGATTTTGAAATAAAGTCGAAAAAATAAGCAAAATTGCTATTGGGTGACTTTAATTTCAATTAATAGAGGTTCCCTCAAGAATTGTTAAGCATCTATGTTTATTG
>Ga0265297_10009235_pt1 | contig 12807 bp, 16 predicted proteins | sample Munlanlwell13791_FD_192502 | JGI IMG/M metagenome (GOLD analysis project Ga0265297, IMG submission 192502) | Leachate microbial communities from a municipal landfill in Southern Ontario, Canada - Leachate well 137-91 | ecosystem: Engineered > Solid waste > Landfill > Unclassified | place...
CAACAGCGCAGCTTCTGATAGTTCGGTAAAATATATCCGTATCGATGGTACTCAGAAAATTGATGCTGTTGAAAAAGAGATTCTCTCTAGCCTCAAATAATTAAAACCCGTTCGCCCTGAGCCTGTCGAAGGGTGATTCATTCATAGTTCGCGACAAAACAAGGGTACCGCTCGCGAAGCGATGTTTCCTTGAGCTCACTACGAACGGATTAGATTACTATCGTTTCAATCCATTGGTTGTTGCCAACATTTCATCACTTGTTGTAATTACTTTTGAATTCGCATCGTAGGCACGTTGACCTGTAATTAGATCCGTAAGCTCGACGACCAGCTGAACGTTTGAAAGCTCCACAAACCCTTGTCGAATTGTTCCCAGTCCTGTATCACCCGGAGTACCTTCAACCGGCTGACCAGAGCTGTCTGTTTCTACAAAAAGATTATCTCCCATTGCATGAAGACCCGCCGGATTGATAAAATTTGTTAATGAAATTTGCCCTACTTGGGTTGCTTGCGCCTGACCTGGTTGCGTTACACTGACAATACCATCCGTTCCAATACTGATATCAATAGCATCATCAGGAAGAACAATTTCCGGAATTACCGTATATCCATCCGAGTTAACCAGCGTTCCGTTTTGATCAACTTTTAACGAACCATTACGGGTATACACTTCGGTTCCATTGGGCAGTTGAAGTTTCAAAAAACCTTTTCCTGTAATTGCCAAATCAAGAGAATTGTCGGTTTGCTTTAAACTCCCTTCTGAAAATATTTTATTAATGGCCGTTGGACGTACCCCAAGACCCACTTCAATCCCCGTTGGAGACTTAGTCGTATCGCTCGTAGACGTTCCCGCATACGTCATAACTTTGTACATCAAATCCGCAAATTCGGCGCGTGACTTTTTATATCCCATCGTATTAACGTTGGCAATATTATTCGCCGTTGTATCGATTTGGGTTTGCATTGCCAACATTCCGGTAGAGCTGGTATAAAGTGATTGCATCATAATTTTATCTCCTTAATTATCGTCGAGTAACAGCGATTTTTTCAATAACATCGCGATTCATATCATTCATCTGGGCATCCATTGCTTTTTGGTACATCCCCACTAACCGATTGGCTTCAACCAGTCCTATCATCTCATTCACCGAATTAACATTGCTTTTTTCCGTATAGCCTTGCATCACCGCTCCACTTTGATCCAGGGGAGTAAGGGCTGAAGACGTGTCAGGAATATAAAGATTATCGCCCTCTTTTTTGAGTAATCGTAGATTTTGCGGTTCAATTATCATCAATTTCTTTCCCGCTACCATTTGAGTAGAACCCGGGACATTGGTACTGAGTACCCCATTTTTATCAATGGTTACAACTGAGTCTTCAGGATTAAGTTTGATCGCTGTTTTAGACTGAAAGTAATCACTTGAGAGGACTTCATGTCCTTGTTTAGTAACCAGTTTCCCTTCATCATTGAGGGTAAAAAGTCCATCTCGCGTTAAGCGAACCCCTTGAGGTGTATTCACTGCAAAAAACTGTCCCTCTTTTGCAAGGGCTAAATCAAGAGTATTATCGGTTTTTTGAAGAGTGCCCTGCGAAAAATCGGTATACGCATCGGTAATTTGAGGAACACGTGACAAGGATCGATTCAAATACTGAGCTGACTCGGTGGTATTATTATTGAGGGGAAGAGTATCGCGCGCCTCTTTATAAAGTTTCGCAAAATCCCCTGTAATCAATTGTTCTTTCTTATAACCGGCAGTGTTGACGTTTGCTAGGTTGGCTGCAATCGTATCCATTCGGCTGAATTGTGCAATCATACCGCCTGTCGCAGCGTAATATCCCGTTTGCATTGGCACTCTCCAAATTCAATATTAAATGTCTAAAGCAAAGGCTATTCCACTTTTTAATAAAGGAAGCTTAGAGTTATTTAATAAAATTTCGGTATAATCCGATTCTTTTTAAAACCGCAAGGGAGCTTCTACCGTATGAGCGTCAAAGATTTAAACAAACATCTCGAAACACTGTTTTCAGAACACAAATCAAAAAATTGCTTAACGTATGAAGCAATCGTCGAAGCGTATGACAAGCAACCCACTTCTGCTCAAGCCAAAAATATTTTAAAATTGGCCGAAAAATACAAAATTTGTCTTTTTACCTCGTCAGAGCATGCCAAAATTCTCAATCAACAAGAGGCAGAAGCACGACGTGTAGCACAGCTAAAGTACATTGAAGAAGCAAGCAGTGATCAGTTTGATATTCTCAAACAACATGAGCTCCTTGAGTGGTCACGCTCAGATTCACCGGTACGTATGTATTTACGTGAAATGGGGCAAATTCCTCTCTTAACCAAAGAAGAAGAGGTCGAAATCTCCAAGCGCATGGAATCTGGAGAGGGAATCATTATTGATGCTATCTGTTCTGTCCCTTATTTGATCGATTTCATCCTTGACTACAAAGACCCCCTTATTAATCGTGAACGTCGCGTTAAAGAACTCTTTAAAAGCTTCGAAGACGGCGAAGAAGAAGAGACTGAAACCGAGCATGATGATGAAGTACTGGACGAAGATGAAGAGGTAAAGGAAAAAGCTCCTTCTGTCAAAGATAAAAAACGGATTGAAAAAGTTGTGACCTCTTTTAAAGCTCTTGAAAAAGCCAAAAAAGAGTGGTCAAAAGCAACCGAAAAAATGCTTGAAGAGCGACCATTGGATCAAATGGATGGGGATTATGTCCTATTTTTTCTCACTCTCAGTTTCAAGAAAAAAACACTTAAAGAAGCCCTCCTCGATTTAGGACCTACGTCTAAGCTGATCAATGAGCTGGTTCGTTCTATGGAAACAGCCCTTCGAAGTGATGAAGGATTTGATCGTGAGCTCAAACGACTCGAATACAAACTGCCTCTTTTTAATGAACAGCTCAAGAAAAATCACAAAGTTATTTTGGAAAAAATATGTGATTTAACCAAAGAAGAGATTTCATCAAAAGTACCGGAAGCGACGATGGTGAGTACCTATATGGAGATTAAAAAACTCATTCAAACCAAAGAAGCCTCAAAAGGGGGCTTCGATATGGAGCCTGAAAAACTTGCCGATATTTTGGAGCAAATCAAACGGGGGAAAAGTATCTCTGAGATAGCGAAAACGCGTATGGCGAAGTCGAATCTCCGTCTTGTTGTCTCTATTGCCAAACGTTATACCAACCGTGGTTTGCCGTTCTTGGATTTGATTCAAGAGGGAAATATCGGACTTATGAAAGCGGTCGATAAATTTGAATATCAAAAAGGGTATAAATTTTCAACCTACGCGACATGGTGGATTCGTCAAGCCATCAGCCGTGCCATTGCCGATCAAGCCCGAACGATCCGTATTCCGATCCACATGATCGAGACCATCAACCGTATTAATAAAATTATGCGCAAACACCTTCAAGAACATGGTAAAGAGCCGGATGTTGAAACCATCGCAGAAGAAGTTGGACTGTCCGTTGAAAAAGTCAAGAACGTCATCAAAATTACCAAAGAGCCTATCTCGCTTGAAGCTCCGATCGGTAATGAAGAAGATGGTCGTTTTGGTGACTTTATTGAAGACAAAATGTCCATTTCTCCCTCCGATGCTATTCTTAAAGATGACTTGAAAGTGCAAATCGAAGGGGTTCTTGAACAGCTCAACGAGCGTGAAAAAGCCGTTATTAAAATGCGATTTGGAATTATGGACGATGAGAGCGACCGTACCTTGGAAGAGATTGGAAAAGAGCTCAATGTTACTCGTGAGCGTGTCCGTCAAATCGAAAGCAGTGCGATTAAAAAGCTCAAGCACCCAAAAGTGGGTCGTAAACTTAAAAATTACATCGAGGACTGATGACATTCGATCAACAGTGGATTGAATTTGACTTCAACCCTTTTGTTCTTTTTAATTCCAACGGTAAAATAGTATCTCTCAATACTGAAGCTCAGTACCTTCTTGGTGCAGTTGAGGCTTCTGTACTTTATGAAATAGCAACTACCTATGCGAGCTCATCTTTTGGATTTAAAACAACCTTTTTAGATCTTGAGTTTGGTCGTTTTAAATTTTTCGGTATTACAATAGGATACGAAGATGAAGAACAAATAGGTATACGACTGTATCAACTCCCCTCTTTTAATTTTGCCAAACAAAAACCTGAGGGTCAATTGATAAATATCTATACCCTTATTGATTTGTGCATCAGTTCCAATTCGATTGGCAGCACAATTCGCTATCCAAAAGAACTTGACCCTACTCTGCCCGAAATACGTCTTCATGCAGAGCTTTTTATCAAATTACTCAACAAAACCTATCAATCGTTCAATGATAACATGAGCATACTCACACGTCTTTATTTTCGCGTTGGTGAGCACGTAAAGTTTGAAAATGTCAAATATTCACTCTTTGCAATCGAGCTTTCAGCCCCTATAATGAACCGTAAATACATCTCAGAACTCACCCACCTCGCCGAAGAAAATCATCTCTCCATTGATATAAAAGAGGCAAAAATAACCATTAATATTCCAATGATTACGAAGTAGGCTTTAGCTTTAAACGGTCAAAAACCACTCTTTTGCCAAGAAATACCCGGCAATAATTCCAACTCCCAATCCCGTCATATAGGGGAGAAGTTGTAACATCTGATTATTTTGAAGTCCAAGAAAACCAAGAACTAAAAAAGCATACGGAAGCAGACGGTATACAGAAACCCATGCCGAACCGTTTTTCGTAGTATTTTCAATAATATTTTGCTTTTGTTTTGCTTTTTCTTCTTTAATTAACTCTTTTATATCTTCCACTTCGTTTTGACGCTCTTCTTCATATAAATCATAAGGATCATCCATCATATCGATAACATCTTTACTGTCATCAATCTCCACGTCCAGCGTTCGGGTGCGTATCATATTACGATAGGCATACAATGAGCCCATAGTAATCAATGCACCTGACAATAGCGCAACTTCAAAGCTTACAAAAACTGCTTTGGATATAAAGAATAAAAGGGTAATTATTGTTTGTAAAAGTAAAGCAAATAGAAGTGTTTTTTTAATCTTCGTCATCATCATCTGCTTGTTTGCCCATATTGTAGCGTGGGTCTTTTGCCATTTTTTCAAACTCTTTGTATTGTTTGCTGTAGGCTTTATAGACATTTAAAAATGCCGCACCGATACCGATAACAACCCCGACCCATAAAAGCCATGTGATGCCCGTGAGTTTTTTGAGACCCAGCCCTATTCCCACGCCGATTAAGACAGCAACTACCATTGAAATTCCAAGCGATAAACTCTCCGCCCCTTCAATAATGGGTTTTATTCGTGGTTTATGTTCTTCTGTTTCCATATTATAGTTCTCCAAAGATCGACTCTGCCGCAGCAATCGTCTCTTCAATCATCGTGTCTGTAATCGCCGTAGAAATAAATCCTGTTTCGAACTGCGAACACGCAAAATAAAATCCTGCGTCCAGCATGCTCGCATGAAAACGGGCAAATCGAGCCGTGTCGCTTTTGAGTGCCTCGGCAAAATTATGGACAGGCTCATCCGAAAAGAAAAATCCAAACATCGATCCGCGAACATCAGTTTGCAATCCGATATTGTGTTTAATTGCTGCATCTTTAAACCCTTGCATCAGACGCTTTGCTCTCGTTTCAAGAATTCCGTACAAACGACCGTTTTGTTTAATTTTACGAATCGATGCCAATCCTGCTGCCATGGCTACGGGATTACCGCTTAGGGTTCCCGCTTGATACACTCCCCCCTCCGGTGAGAGATGTGCCATAATATCGCGACGACCGCCAAAAGCACCTACTGGCATTCCGCCGCCGATAACTTTGCCCAGCGTTACCAAATCAGGTGTCGTCCCCGTAATACTCTGGGCCCCATGCAAGCACGCCCGAAAGCCGCTCATCACTTCATCAAAAATCAACAATGCGCCGTATTCATCACATAAGGCTCGAAGTTGGGCAAGGAAGTCTTTATCCGCAGGTACGAGTCCCATATTTCCGGCTATCGGTTCGATAATGACACACGCAATTCCAGGACTGTCGATGAAACATTGGCGAACACTCTGAATATTGTTATACTCTGCCAAAAGTGTGTGTTTCGTAAAATCAGCCGGTACCCCGGGTGAGCTTGGTGTGCCGAACGTCGCTGCACCTGAACCCGCTTGGACCAGAAGGGCATCACTGTGACCATGGTAGCATCCGGTAAATTTGACAATGTCATCACGAAGCGTAAATCCGCGAGCAAGACGAATAGCGCTCATAACGGCTTCGGTTCCACTACTGACAAAACGAACTTTTTCAATCGAATCATAAATCGAAATAATCAGCTCCGCCAAATCACTCTCCGCTTCGGTCGGTGCACCAAAACTTAATCCGTGCTTTACCGCTTCTATAACGGCGTTTTCAATACTCTCATCACGATGTCCAAAAATCAATGGACCCCAGCTTTGAACGTAATCCACATAACGATTTTCATCAATATCAATGAGATACGCCCCCTCTCCACTGGAGATAAAACGGGGAATCCCTCCAACGCTTTTAAATGCACGAACGGGCGAATTGACTCCACCGGGAATAAGTTCTTGAGCCTTTAAAAACGCCTCTTGCGAATGATTAATTGTCATAAATAGTATCCTTCTTTTTAATGATTCATATTATAACCACACCTCTATTAACCCGATATAAGGTCATTTACGATGATTTGGCTATAATTCCCAGAAATTACCCTACTATTTGGAAATTCTTTGCAGCAGCGTCCCTCTTTTTCTCTTTATGCATTACTTATCGCTGTACTGGTGCATATCATCGTTGTTTTGTTGCTTATGTTTATTGAAAAAATCACCCCTGCCCCGCTGCCGCCAAAAGAAGAAAAGCCAACCGAATCACGATTTAAAATATCCCTCAAAGAGCAGCCAAAAGCATCCAAAGAGGCTCTGGTTAAAAATGAGATTCCTAAAATTACCAAAGCACGCCCTATCCCCAAAGGGGAGCAACTCAAAACACCGACTCCGCAACAAGTAAAAGTACTGCAAAAATCTCTTCCTAAACAAAGCACACCTGCCGTACAAGCTGTCCCCCAAAAACAAGAAACAACCCCTATAGAGCCAAAAAAAGCATTTGAACGTCACGTTGCCAAAGAAGTCGCTGCCATAGAGCGCAAACCCCAGCAACAAGGGCTCTATGACATTCTCTCCCAAGCCGACCCTGATGCTAAAGCATCATCAAAATCCAGTATCAAGATTAATGATAGTGTCAAAAAACTCTATGGAGATAAATTTAGTGAATTATCAGAAGGTGAACAAAAATATATTTTGGACAATCAAGAGACAATGCGGCGTATTACACAAGCCGTGCTGGATCGATATGGACGTTCCCGTATTCCTGATAATCTTCGTGTCGATGAGACCAATACGATTGAATTCTATCTTTATCCGGATGGGAGTATTTCTGATATTCGCTATCTTAAAAACAGCCGATATGCTATTTTAGACGATACTACCAAAGAGACTATCGAACTGGCGTACTCAAAATATCCAAGACCTGCACAAAAAACCTACATTCGTTATCGTGTTTGGTACAATCTTAGCGGCTATTAATCACTGTCAATGCACCCTTATAAATTGGTTCATCGATAAATCCATACCGTTCGTTCACAAAACCTGTAATACCACGAGAAAGATGCTCTTCAAAAAGTCGAATAATGTCATGCGCACGTTCAATCTCCGCTTTATTGTGCAAAAAAGCTTCATGAATAAATTCTGCTTGTGCAGGTGAGATACATCCCTTGGCATCAAATCCCATTCTTTTTTCCAACTCTAACCAATGGCGTAATCCATCACTGTTTTTATACTCTTGATAGACAAAAGAGACCGGTTTAATACCGCTTGCTCGCGCAGTAATCAAAAAATGAGAAAGAAGATAATGAATCGTTGGATTATCAGGAGTTAATAAACTCTGAGAAAGTCCCAAATCTGCAAAGAGGTCCAAGACTCCGAGATAATAGACTTTGATTCGTGGACTAATCGCCAATTGATGCAAGAGCAGCCACGCTTCTTTGGTCTCGATGGAGAGATGGACTTCGATAGTCTCATCGATAAGTTCCAAGACACGTTTCACTTCCTCTACGCTTCGAATTTTTGGGATTCGGATAGCATCGGGCATAAAAGGGTTAAGATACGCAATCTCTTCAGCTCCACCCTCATCCAACGCATTTACCCGAACAACCAGCTTTTTATCGCACACAGGATTTGAAGCGAGAGCGAGAGCGCACAAGACCAATGCGTACGGTTTTTGTTCTGCGCTCACGCCATCTTCGAGATTTAACATTAAACATTCACTCTTTAATTCAGGAATTTTAAGCAAATGTTTCAAGTTGTGGGTCGAAACCATCATGGCACTTCGAAAGGATAATGTTCCGTTTTGTTTACGGGGTACAGGCATCGCTAATTTTTTTAACGATTCTAAATCTTTCCTCTCTAGGAGATTATTTAGAGTTGCTGTGTTTCGAAGCGGCACGACGAAATTCTTCCCGATGGAGATAATAATAGAGCGTTTGAATTTCAACATCCGTAAGATAATAGCGAGGCATTCCAATAATTTTACTGTTCACACGGGTGTAAAATTCTGAAAAGGGAATCTTGTGAATTGCCTTCCCTTCAAATATTTTCTTTTCACCTTTATCTTTATACCTGGCAATCCGATGTCCTTCCCCTCGTTCACCATGACACATTTGACAGCCAATGCCCCTGGGGTTATGATAAAGGCTTGCTGCATACTCTTCTTTGGTAATAAACGAGGTGGCACCGTACAGTTGAAAAACGATAAATAAAGCCAAAAATACTTTCACACCACCCCTTTAACCAACTGTTAGTTATTTATCGGTATCATACCCAAAAACTATTTTACGGTGATTAAATGCAACTACTTGACGGTAAATCCCTTGCCAAAAAAATCGAAGAAAAAGTTTCATTCGAAGCTAAAGAATTTAAAAAAGAGACAGGTAGAGTTCCTGGGTTAGCCGTTATTCTCGTTGGTCATGATCCCGCGAGCCAAGCCTATGTCGGGATGAAGAAAAAAGCGTGTGATCGTGCAGGTTTTTACTCCGTTACGCATGAAATGCCCGATGATATTTCGCAAGAAGCAATCATTAAAACCATTGAAATGATGAACCAAAATCCCAATATCGATGGTATTTTAATCCAGCTTCCACTCCCTGCACATATTGATACGACCAAGATTCTTGAAGTCGTAACTCCGTCTAAAGACGTTGACGGTTTTCACCCTTTCAATGTAGGGCGTTTGGCTACAGGATTGGATGGTTTTGTCCCCTGTACTCCATTGGGAGTTATGGAACTATTGAGTGAATACAACATTGATCCCAAGGGAAAAAATGCCGTTATTGTCGGAGCCTCCAATATCGTGGGAAAACCTATGGCTGCGTTATTGCTCAATGCCAATGCAACGGTCACTGTTACCCACATCCATACCAAAGATTTACGCTCACATACCCTCGGAGCCGATATGCTTTTTGTGGGTGCCGGAGTGATTAATCTTATACGTGAGGATATGGTAAGCGAAGGGTGTGTTGTTGTGGATATTGGGATCAATCGTACAGAGGATGGTCGTTTAGTCGGTGATGTCGATTTCGATGCGGTTGCCCCAAAAACATCGTATATCACACCGGTACCGGGTGGAGTAGGACCTATGACTATCGCGATGCTCCTCTCTAATACCCTAAAAGCAGCCCAAAATCATGGAGAAGAAGTCTAAATGAAGAAAAAAGTAATAAACAGCCTGCACAGTGCCTATAAATTTTCCAACTCATGGACCGGAACGATTATTATCGTACTGTTTGTCATCTTTTTCATCGCTCAAGCTTTTAAAATACCCAGCGGTTCGATGAAAGATTCACTCCTCATTGGAGATCATCTGTTTGCCAAAAAGTTTGCGTATGGTATTTCCACTCCCCATATCCCTTTTTTAGAAATTCCCCTTATCCCCGGAACCGATGGACATATCTTCGACGGTGATACTCCACAGCGTGGTGACATTGTTATTTTTCGCTACCCTAATGATACTAAAATGCACTATGTAAAGCGATGCGTTGGATTACCGGGAGATGAACTGTTTGTGATGGAAAAGATCCTCTATCTTCATCCGCACGAGGGGAATGAGTATGCACGAAAAATGTTTGCCAACTACGAAATAACCGAGATTGATGGAAAAGCTTGGGTCAAAGATCCTTATACGAAAGAGCATGAGGGAATTCATCACGATGAGCACATTGTCGATAACGGTATTTACCCCGCAGAAATCTTCAATACAGGTCATATTGTTGTCCCTGAAGGTCAATATTTTATGATGGGAGACAATCGTGACCACTCCAATGACAGCCGTTTTTGGGGAGCTGTTCCTTATGGACTTATTGAGGGAACGCCATGGTTTGTCTATTTTAGCATTGATGATAATTATCAAGTAAGATGGGACCGTATCGGAAAAACACCTCACGATTTGGAACAAGGTGATATTCTAAAACGTGCACAGGATCAACGAATTATCGAAGACGCAAACGACAATGAACTCTATTGATCTCTTCGAAATTGCCGCAGCAATCATTGCACTTCTTATTGCCATCATTGGTCATGAGATTATGCACGGTTGGGTTGCCTACAAATATGGTGACAACACCGCCAAAAGTGCGGGGAGATTAAGTCTCAATCCTCTGGTGCACATTGACCTTTTTGGCTCAATCCTAGTCCCTTTGATGACCTATTTTATCCCTATGCTTTTAGGAAGTAGCGGTTTTTTATTCGGATGGGCAAAACCCGTTCCTATAAACACCCATACTGTTATTCGTAACGGTGGTTATAATGCAGCAATGCAGGTGAGTTTAGCAGGAATAGCTTACAATCTTTTTCTCGCAACATTTTTTTCCATTATTCTCACGTCAATGCATGAACCGACTACAACAGATACGCTTACCTATGTATTCATCTTTATCTTGGTACTAAAATTGGTCCTGATTAACGTCGTGCTTGCTGTCTTAAATCTTCTCCCTATCCCAGGATTTGACGGAGCTCATTTTGTGAGTTATCTTACATTAAAATTGAAGATTTACAAAGTAGCAGAATTTTTTGCTAAAGCCGAACCTTATGGAATGATTGTTATTATAATCATTCTGGTAACGCCGCTAAAAGTTCCTCTTTTGGTGTGGCCGACTCAAACACTATTACAGCTTTTACTTACGTAAGGAATAGAAATGAAATTTTACATCGCAACGGATCATGCAGGAATTGAACTCAAAAACTTCACCGTTGAACTTTTACGTCAAAAAGGTCATGAAGTGATTGATCTGGGACCCTTTGATAAAGAGAGAGTCGATTATCCTGATTATGCCGTAAAAGTATGTGAGAATGTTTTATCCGACAGTGCAACTCAAGGGATTTTGATTTGCGGTTCAGGTATCGGAATGTCCATGGCAGCGAACCGTTTTCACGGCATTCGCGCAGCACTGTGTCATGATGCCTACACGGCTACAGTCGCCCGTGGACATAACGATGCAAACGTACTGTGTTTCGGTGAACGTATTGTGGGTCAAGGGGTTGCCGAATCTATACTGGATGCATGGTGTGCAGGAACATTTGAAGGCGGTCGCCATTGCGGCCGTATTGATAAAATTGAAGCAATCAAAGGGTAATTATGTTTTTAGAGTGGTCACTTCTTACAATCGTCACATTGGGAGCACTCGTTTTCTTGGTTAAGATGTTTTATTTTCGAAGCATCACCGTCAAAGAGCAACGTAGCAGTGAGATGATGAAACTGACCCTCAAAGAGGCAGAGATTTTAATCCGAAAATACCAAATTCAGCTTCAGCGGGCATTGGGTAACGTAGACATTCTCAGTGAAGAACTTAATAATTTGCGCAATGAAGTCAAAATGCTCAAACAGCGTAACTCAAAACACCGAATCGATACCGACCGCCTTCAAAATAAAATACGAGAACTTGAAGGTCGTATTGATGCCCTTATCTAACCTTAAAGGAATTGCGTGACACTCACATTGGAAGAAAAAACTTTTTTAAATCATTCAATCCGTGATATTCCTGATTTCCCAAAGCCGGGAATTGTGTTCAAAGATATTACAACCTTGCTTGCTAACAAAGAAGCATACTCCTTACTTATGAAACATCTGTGTGAGCGTTATAGCAATTATCAGCTGACGCATGTAGCGGGCATTGATGCTCGTGGATTTATTTTTGGTGCGGCATTGGCTCAAATGCTGGGTGTGGGTTTCGTCCCCATCCGTAAAAAAGGGAAACTTCCGTACACAACGGTTTCTGAAAAGTATTCTCTTGAGTATGGTGTGGATGAAGTAGAAGTCCATATTGACGCATTTTCCAATGTTGAAAACCCAAAAGTGTTGCTTATCGATGATTTAATCGCAACCGGTGGGACTGCTTACGCTGGTGCAAACTTGATTAACAAAGTGGGAGCCCAATGTGTAGAAGCGTGTTTCATAATGGGTCTTGATTTCCTAGATGGCCAATCAAAACTCGAAAATCTAACCCCTGTTTATACTGTCATTGGAGTAAATTAATGTATATCCCAAAACCCTCACCTTTTGATCCTGTTGATGGACATTTTGGAATTTTTGGGGGACGCTATGTCCCTGAAACCCTTATGCCCGCCCTTTTGGAGCTTGAAAAAACCTATAATGAGATTCGTTTCGATGAGACATTTTGGAACGAAGTAGACGGCTATTTACGTGATTATGTCGGTCGCCCTAGCCCACTGTATTATGCAGCCAATCTT
>Ga0265297_10009237_pt1 | contig 12806 bp, 12 predicted proteins | sample Munlanlwell13791_FD_192502 | JGI IMG/M metagenome (GOLD analysis project Ga0265297, IMG submission 192502) | Leachate microbial communities from a municipal landfill in Southern Ontario, Canada - Leachate well 137-91 | ecosystem: Engineered > Solid waste > Landfill > Unclassified | place...
TCCACGGGAACTATTACAACTTTATCGAGACAATCAACAACCACGGTCGTCACCGATCGGATTCCGCTGGGATTGGGTCGTCTGAAGATTACCGTCACAGTGGAGGTTTCAGGTAATGCACCTATCATACAAACCGCTCAGGGATTTAAGTTCTTTTTCTTTGTTTTCGGAGTCCGTTCGACATAACCACTTTGCTTTTTTTTGTTAAAGGAGAATTGAACGAATCATCACAAATGGATGTTACAGGAAGGTTTCTATCCGGTCCTTCAATTTTTTTAATCCGCTATTTCGCAAATGTATATAAATCACTCAGTAGATAAGCGGGCTGATAACTATGAAGAAACTCGTCATCTTCCTTGGACTTCTTTCCCTGCTCTTCGTCAGTAGCTTAAGCGGTTGCTTAGACGAAAAAAGCAAATTTATTGGAACCTGGCGCAATCAAGACGAGAGCATATCGATGACATTTGATTCAAATAACAAGGTGACTATCACCGGGAGTCTTGTCACCCTAACAGGAATACTTGATTATTCCGTCGCTGATAAGAAAATAACGTTCTCCTCAGGGGATATTGGAAAAACATTCAATTATAGTTTTCCTGAGTCAAATAAGCTGATTATCAGCACCGACCAAGGATTCTCCTTGATATTGACTAAGGTATAAGGTGAGTAAAAATGGTCATACCCGTTTGGCTTGCGATAATAGCAATTATTATCATCGCAATTGTGGCTTGGAAACTTATAAAATTTGCTCTCTGGGTTCTCATCATTATCATCCTGATCGCCCTTGCACTGATAGGATTGGATTTCTTCGTCGGTTTATTTTCTCAGATACTTTAGGGGAGAATCACGGTAAGAAGAAATCATTTCCGAAACGGAATTCAAATTACCATACATTTAGATCTTCTAGGGGTCTGTATTTTCCTTTGGGGGAAGGTAATACGCGAACCAATGGATGGATAATAAAAGGTTTCATGGTATCTATTTTCCTTTTATTTGTCAGTATCTCATTTATCCGAAATCTCACCTATACGATCGTAACAACCCCGATTGACGAAGAGTTCATTGAAATCTCCACAGTGCTCTGTGGGATTCCTGAGAGTCTGTGATTGTTACGAAGCAGATTTTGTTGATAAAGAGAGGAGCAGTCAAAACCCATGCGCGTCATAAAAACTGTTTTTGAATTCGCGAAATTATCCAGTGCTCATTTCATTTTTTTAACAGCCATCATCCCGCTCACCGGTGCGATTGCCATGGGTGAAAAAGATTTATTCCATCTCACTATTCTTTTTCTCATCGGGTTGTCTGCGCATATTGTTGGTTTTGCGTTCAACCATTATATGGACATCGAAGTCGATCGTCTTAGTTCAGCTACGATGAAACGGCCACTGCCCAGTGGGAATATCTCGAGAAGAAACGCTTTTCTGTATATTCTGGTGGTTTTATTTCTTGGATGTCTGCTCATCGTGTATTATTATGGCGTCGTCCTGCTGCTCTTGTACTTGGTTGGGATTTTCCTTGCTGGGCTGTATGATTCCTATAGCAAGCGAATCAGTGGGATGGATTTTGTTCTGGCTTCCTCGGTGGTGGTGGGTGTGGTCTTTGGTGCAGCAACCGTCTCATTCCGGTTCACCCCTTTGATCGCTGTCCTGTGCGTCTTAGCGTTTCTCCAAACCCTCAACCTCAACCTGGTCGCTGGAGGCATTAAAGATGCAGATCATGATTATCTGATGCAGTCGCAGCATCTTTCGACACGACTCGGCGTTAAGGTTGACCAGGGAGTGTTTCAGATCCCCCCTGCCTTTCAATTCATCGCCTATCTCTTAGCAGGATCGTACGCACTTGGGGTGTTCCTATCTCTCCTTTTTCAAGTAATTAACCTGGATGGCTCTCTCATCCTCCTCCTTCTCCTTATTAATGTCTTATTTTTTATCATTACCTATAAAATGGTTCATCTCAAACGGTTTCATCGACAACAAGTGAGGAAATATGTGGTCCTCCAGTATACGATCAACTGGTTCAATATCCCGATTCTGCTGATGAGTGTGGCACCTCTCGCTGGGTTCCTTCTGTTATATCCTATCATTGGATTGATTGTATCCAATGTGATTCTCTACCGCACGATTCTCAGACCTCAGGTGATGTGACCGCTGTATGAGAAGGATAGAAACGTTCAAATGAATATGGTGATTACTTTTCATCCTCCTTGAGATGGAGGGTTCACACTGATGAAGAAACAAAACATCAAGATGACGATTCGTCCAATGACTCTGAAGGATTATGATGTGGTCATCAGATTATGGGACGAAGGGGAGATTCCCTATCGACCGGAGGGACGCGACAGTAGAACAAACATCAAAAAACAATTACGACAACCGAATTGTTCTTTTCTTGTGGCAGAGGCCGATACGAAGATTATTGGGGCGATTGTTGGCACGCATGACGGGCGGAAAGGTTGGATCAATCGACTGGTGGTTATCCCCTCCTATCATAAAAGGGGAATCGCGAAACGGCTCGTCAAAGAAGTCGAACATCATTTTTCACAAGCAGGGATTGATATCGTCGCTTGTCTCATCGAGGAGTGGAACACCACCTCTATGAAGGTGTTCGAACACTTAGGATATACCAAGCATACCGACATCCTGTATTATTCGAAAAGAAAAAGCATGAAGACATGATGATGCCCCTGTTTTTGTTACTCCCTTCTGAAGAAAAAGTATATTAATATAGAAAATATCTAATAAATATACATATTTTCTACTATGAACAGAAGCTATGAAAAAAATGATTGTTGTCCTCCTCGTCGCAGCAATGATACTCAATATTGTCGCAGGCGCGTTTCTTTTCTTAGATATCCAACAAATGAACTTACCGGAAATCACACTGACACTTGAGATAGTCAATATCACCGCTACGGAAGCAATCCTCCAACCCACTATTACGGTTCACAACCCCAATTCATTTCCTATCTTTTTAAAAACCTGACAATGATTACGGTCGATGAGAAAGAGGAACTCATCAACCAGCTCACCATCGACGGTGGAGAAACCAAAGCACATAAGAACCGAACGTTTACGACAATTGCGCATATCCAATTCACGGGCTCCCTCCCTAATCGCCTTACCAGTCATCTCACCGGGACATTCGGCACCGTGTTTTTTGGGGTGATAACAAAAACGTTTCCTCTGACGTTCTCAATAATTACCGCTCTGAATGACCTCATGGAGCAATTCACGCTTCCTTCTCTCCACCTCTCCGCAAACTTTAGCGACATCACCCAAGAGGGGATCAATTTTACGGGAATGATTGAAATAACCAACCCAGACACAATAGCTCTCTGCCTCGAAAACCTCTCTGCAAATATGAAAACCGAGACTGGAACGCAGGTGGGAAGTATCAGTATCCAAAGTCAGACAATCCCAGCAAAAACCACACGGCAACTCTCCGGGAGCGGATGGATTCTGCTGAAATCATTAGACGTGGAGGTCCTCAAGATGATGCTTTCTGGTCAGGTCGTTATCTCTGTTGCTGGTATCCGTAAATCAATGAATCTCTCTGTGGAAGCTGATATTGTCCCCCCGTCCCTTGAGCATCTCCTCTCGGATCTCCCTACCGAAGCATCACTTACTGGTGATTACACTTATACATTCAAAGATGGGTTGCATGATAAGATTACGTTTTCAATAACAGATCCAAATAAGTTGACGTTGCTTGCGACCGATATCACCGTACAAATCTTCAGGGTCGATGGGACCAAAACCCGTTTGATAAGCGCTGGCACATTACCAGATGGTCAGATTACTGCAGAGAGCACCACGGTCCTCCAAGGAGATATGTTCATTCCATTGACTCAACTGTGGCCTCGTCTTGGGGAGCGAGTCATCCCTGATCAACTTCAGGTAATCTTACGGTCAAATGTCACCATCCAGGGAATCAATCAAACCATCTGGATAGGGGTCACCGGGTATCAGGATTTCCCGATTCATCGTTTTTCATGACACGTAATTTTATAAACGATAACGAAGTATGAGAAACGCATTTGGGGAGTTTTTCCATGATTTCGCCTCAGCAAAAGCGGTGATGGTGAATGGAGAATTCTCTACCATCCGTGAAGCGTTATATCTGAAGAAACCGATTTTTTGTTTCCCTATCCAGCATCAATTCGAGCAAGCGTTCAACGCGAAATGTATCGAGCAGATGGGTGTTGGTGTTTCCCATGCGAAGTTTTGTGAAAATGATTTGAAGGATTTCTTAGACCATCTTCGCTCCTTTCAAGAACCCTTCCAACGCTATACTCCCGGAAACTAGGAGGAAATCTTAGCACGGATCGAACAGCAAATCCAAAATATAGTAACCAAGAAAAACTAATTTTTGCCTATTCCTCACTACTATACTGGAATCGATCAAAGTACGTTCTCATGGATTTGTAAATTGATGATCGAAGGGTTAACACAGAAGGATCGACATCTACTTTCCGCGGACTGATTAATGATGCCGCATCAATCTTCTGTGTTGTGGTCAACGACAGTGCCTCCATAAGGTTGTGCAATGTATCCTGTGGATGTGCGCAGAGATCTTCGTAGGTAATTGAAACAAAATCATTCTTTGGTAATTTCTCTATGCTTTTGAGATAATATCCTGTCGCTTTTTTTGTGATTCTAGAAAGAGCAACCACACAGCATTCTGGGAGTTCTTGAAAAATGAATCGGAGTGGTTGGAGTAGCAAGGGATTGGTATAACACTGTTCGTACACTCGAGACAACCGGGTGGTGTACGGATTTTTTTCTTGCAGCAACGTCCTGATTGCATACAATGTCGAGCTAATGGTTTTAAGTGGATGACGATGGATGAACACAAATCGTGCATTCGGGAATTTCTCTTTAATATAGAGGAAATTTGGAAAGTCATACGGGTTTTTCAAAAGAATCGGTTTGTCGCTTCCCGCGATGAACTGGATTTTTTTACATAACTCGGTGAAAAGTGCAATGTTGCTTTTTGTGATACGCATCTGTATCGTTTTCGTACCAAGTAAAAAACCATATTCTTCGGCAAAATCAGCGGTTATTTTCAACCGGTCGATTCCTCTATCTGCCAAACCATTTTTGAGTAATGAATCGGTGAGCTGTTGTTTCACAAGATGTTCTTTATTTTCGTGAAAGTTGGAGAGCAGCTCGTGATAATTGATGAGATGATACGCAGTGACCGGAATAAAACAACCGGTTGCGGTCAACATCTTATATAAGATACTAGTCCCTGAACGATGTACTCCTAAGATAAATACCGGATGAAAATTAACATGCTTGAGTTCTTCAAGATACCGGGTTTCTTGATTTCTATCCATCGGAGTACCCACATCCTTGATATATTGATATTCTTTTAATAAAGCCAACACGTTTTAAGAAAGTAACGAACACGGTTTTCCTCTTGACAAACATACAACCCCTGGGTAAGGTAAATCTCTAAGAACCCGCGAGGGATACAAAACACTGTTGAAGACACATGATTCTTGAATTTCTCATTATTCTGGGAATCATTGGAGTGCTTGGTGAATCGATTATCATCAGTCTATGGATTGTTGCTTATAGGAAGACAAAAAAACGAGTTTTCTCCTCTTATTTTCCTTTCGCCTCTGTCTTGGTTCCCTGTAAAGGTGTGGGGCCTGGTTTCTTGGAAAACATCCAGGGCTTCCTCTCTCAAGAATACCCACGATATGAACTTACCTTTGTTGTTGATTCAAGAGAAGATCCTGCGTATATGACCTTACAGCAACAAATACAGAACACATCCCATGCGCGTGTTGTTCTGACTAAACCTGTTGCGGGATGCAGTGGGAAGGTCGCTGCGTTGCTCACAGGACTTGATTTCACAGAACAGGCGGAGGTCCTGGTGTTCGCGGACAGCGATATCAAACCAGATACTCACTGGCTTGAGAACATTGTTTGTCCCCTGCAAGATGAGACGATTGGGGCGACCACCGGGTATCGTTGGTATTTCCCTTCAAATCTGAAAACGCTGCTCATCTCTGCTTGGAATATGGCCTCGATTGTCTTTATGTTTTTCCCCCGCTCTACATTTGCCTGGGGCGGATCGATGGCCATCCGGAAAAACGTGTTTGATACCCTAGGTATCAAAGAAAAATGGGGAACCGCGTTCTCCGATGATCTTGTTCTTACTATCGCTGTGAAAAAAGCGAGGTATACGATTTTCCTTCAACCAAAATGCATCATGGAAAGCCCGCCGGAAACCAGTATTCGAAGGTTTATCCACTGGGGGACGAGGCAATATACGTGGGTCCGCTGGTATTACCCTGTCTTCTGGATTGGCTCGTTTGTTGGTTTTATCGGGGCGCAGGTCATCATCGCACTTGGTTTCCTGCTAATTCTTTTTGGTTACCACCTCCCCGGGTTCTTCCTCTGTTCGATGATTCTTTTCGAATTCCTGTATGGTTGGATGGGGATCTGTCTGCTGCCAAAAACCATGAGCTACCCAGAAGAACGTTATTCCTCACCGATAGGATATGCTCTGTTGACTCCTCTCGTGTTTCTTTTATTGGCGTACAATGCGTTTTCATCAGCGTTCACACGGGAGATACACTGGGCGGGAAGAACGTATAAAAAATCAACGAATGGGACGTAAATTAAAAATTTCCTTTCATCGCCCAATTCTGGATTGTTTTTCAGCGATGCAAGGATTGAAAAGAATGTTGATACCTCTTTTTTTGAGACCATACGGTTTGATGAAAGAAGTACCGATATTACCGATTCGAGATGTTTCTATCCTTCGATTTCAACGATTGGTGCCTTCGGAGCGTTTTTCATAACACTCTGAATACCGTTCATGCAGGACTTCTTTGAGCTATAGCCTTCACTGGTTGCGATAATTTCTCCATTTGCTGCTTTCATTCTAAATCGATATTCTCCTGCCTTATCGGTCCATACTTCAAATTTTCCAGTTGCCATTATAAAAACCTCAAAAACATTATTACTCTTATCTTTATAAGATTATTGGTCTAAAAAAAATTTTCTTGTCATTGAAGGAAATTGAATACTGTAAAATATAAAAAAAATTTGACGAAAAAATACACAAACCAAAGAAAATACTCTATCGTAGGCTAGAAATACTCTCAATGATATCTTCCTTAGGAGATTGAGAACATGCAAGATTTCGAGAAACTAGGGGTGTTTTATCTTGGCCGTCTGTATGATTTGCAGAAGAAATCCCAGTTAGAAGACTTACTGCTTTATGACTCCAAAGATTTGGTGACACACGCCATATGTATCGGTATGACTGGGAGTGGAAAAACCGGTCTCTGTGTGTCGCTGATTGAAGAGGCTGCCATCGATGGCATTCCAACAATTGCAATTGACCCAAAAGGGGATATTACCAATCTCCTTCTGACGTTTCCACAGTTACGACCCCAGGATTTTGCCCCATGGATTAATCCGGGGGATGCTATCAAAAAGGGTTTGTCAAACGAGGCGTACGCAGAGCAACAAGCTGCTCTCTGGAAAAATGGGCTGCTGAAATGGGGACAAGACGGAACACGCATCCAGCGACTCCATGAATCCGCGGATTTTGCCATTTATACCCCTGGAAGTAACGCGGGATTACCTATCTCAATTCTGAAATCCTTTGCAGCTCCGCCCCCCGAGATTCGACAGGACAATGAACTGTTACAGGAGCGAATCACCACCACGGTCACCAGTCTGCTTGGGCTGCTTGGCATCAATGCCGATCCCATCCGCTCCAGGGAACATATCCTGATCTCCACCATCTTAGCGACCTCCTGGCAACAAGGCGAAGATTTGGATATCGGTCGACTCATCCAACGAATCCAAACCCCGCCGATGACCCGAATAGGAATGCTTGACATCGAATCATTCTATTCTTCAAAAGACCGCTTTGAGCTAGCCATGCAATTAAATAATCTGTTGGCAGCCCCTGGTTTTAGCCTCTGGCTCGAAGGGGAACCATTAGATATCACCTCCTTACTGCATTCAGCGAAGGGAAAACCAAAAGTATCTATCTTTTACACTGCGCACCTCAATGACGCACAACGTATGTTTTTCACGTCACTGTTGCTCAATCAGGTCGTAGGATGGATGCGTTCACAGTCAGGAACGACCAGCTTACGGGCTATTTTGTACATCGATGAGGTATTCGGCTATTTACCACCGCTCGCCAACCCCCCCTCGAAAACACCGCTATTAACCCTATTAAAGCAAGCACGTGCCTTCGGCTTGGGGGTTGTTCTTTCGACGCAAAACCCCGTCGATCTGGATTACAAGGCTATTTCAAATGCGGGTACCTGGTTCCTCGGTCGCCTGCAAACAGAACGCGACAAAGCACGGGTGATGGATGGATTGGAAGGAGCCGCCCTTTCAGGACAACACCAATTTAATCGTCAAAACATCGAAAAAATGCTTTCCGCTTTAGGAAATCGCGTCTTCCTCATGAACAACGTCCATGACGATACTCCCGCTCTTTTCGAGACCAGATGGGCGCTCTCCTATCTTCGAGGGCCGTTGACTCGAGAACAAATCAAGGTCCTGGTTGAACCACTGAAAAAACATCAGAAAGCACCGTCTCCCGCTCAACCAGTCATCCCTTCATCTGCGTCGCCTACACTGTCTCCTCCGCAGTCACGAGGAATGTCCCCGATACCAGCGGTCCCACCAGATGTACCGCAGTACTTTTTACCACCAACACACAGTCCATCGCCGACTCAGCCTCTCGTGTATCGTCCGTATGTCATCGGGGCGGCACAAGTACGGTTCGCGAATGCAAAAACCAAAATCGACCAAACAAGAGACGTTTTGTTCATGACACCAGTCACGGACGATCCCATCCCCGTGACTTGGGAGAACGCAACACAAGCACCTCTGAAGATCTCAGACCTTCAAAAAACACTCATAGAAAACGTTTCCTATGCTGAGTTGCCCTTTGCTGCATTGAAGGCGAAAAACTATGCGATATGGGAGAAAGACTTTGTGGGCTGGTTGTTTAAAACACAGAAGTTGGAGTTGCTCAGAAGTCAACAGCTCAATGTCTCGTCGATGGCAGGGGAAACCGAACGGGACTTTCGAATACGACTCCAGCAAATCGCAAGAGAAAAACGTGACGAACAGGTCAACAAGTTAAGGGAGCAATACGCATCGAAGTACGCTAAAATCGATGAGCGTGTACGACGTGCACAAATAAAAGTCGAAGAACGCGATGCCCAAATAAAGGATCAAAAATATCAGACTGCAATTTCGCTAGGAACCACCCTACTTGGTGGTTTCCTTGGGAGAAAGACGCTTGGTGGTATTTCAAAAACCTCTCGAGATATAAGCAGAGGCACGAAGAAAAAAAGAGAAAGCCAATACGCAAAAGAAGACCTCAAAGCGCTCCAGGAAGAAAAGCAGCGTCTCGAATCACAATTCCAAAGCGATGTCGCTATGTTAGAGGCGAAAACAAATCCTCTGAATGAAAACTTAGAACGCATTCTGATCACTCCGACAAAGACAAATATTCTCGTTCGTTTTGTCGCACTCGTCTGGACATCAACCTAGCTGATAGAACTCTCATCATCTCTTCTCTTTCGGCAAACAGCTCTAATTCAATTTTATAGTTTTAACAATAAAAAAAATACCACAAGACCAACACCACAACTCTTCGTTCTAACAAATAATTCACCCCACAGAATGTCTGGTCCTAACTCTACTAAATTTAAATAGTATCATATCATTAGATAACATCGAAAAGGAGGAATGTATTTTCTATGCGATATGATGTTGCTGTCGTGGGGGCTGGCCCAGCTGGCGCTACCGCAGCCAAAATCCTCTCCGAAACAGGTCTCCGTACCATCCTCCTTGAAAAAACAACCTTTCCACGAGACAAACCATGCGGTGGTGGCCTTCAAATGCGAGTCCTGCATCGATTCAAATACCTCGAGGAACACAACCTGATTGATTCATTTTCTACTAGGATACAAATACATTCATCCTCGCTCCAACACCACTTGGATTTTCACCAAACGAAACCGCTTGAAGCAATGGTGTTGAGACAAACCTTTGACGAAGGGCTCGTCACCCTCGCAACACGAGCTGGGGCACTGCTCCAATGCGGAAACGCGGTACATGACTTGACGGACCAGAAGGACCATGTCCGTCTTGTTCTATCAGATGGGACGACCGTTGAATCACGATTGGTTATTGGCGCGGATGGAATGTGGAGTATGATTGCGAAAAAAATAGGCATGAAACAACACTCTGACCAGATAGGGATCTGCGCTTACAATGAATATCACTTTGATCAAGAAACCATGCGTGATTTGTATGGAGAAGAACGGAGCGTCCATATCCATATTCAACCCTACGGAATGGCAGGGTACGGCTGGATGTTTCCCAAAAAAGAACACGTCAATATCGGGGTCGTCGAATTCCGACAAGCTGTTACTCCTAGATTAAACAAGAAGAATTTACAGATTCTCTTCACGCAATATCTTCAGATACTAAAAAAACAAAAACTTATTCCCAACAGCCTGAGGACAACAACAACACACGGCGGAGCATTCCCTACCTGTCCGATGAGCACATTGACCACTGATCGTGTGCTACTCTGCGGTGACGCTGGCGGTCTTGTAAACCCATTGACCGGCGAAGGTATCTACTATGCAATGTGCTCCGGTGAAACGGCAGCAAAAACAGCAATCAAAGCATTAGAAAACAGTACCACCGACGTCCGTACCCTAAAGTGTTATCAGACCCAATGGAATCAAGAATTTTCGTTAGAACTATCTCTTTTATCTCGATTGTCAAAACGCTGGGGACGAAATCTCGATTCCTTTCTTGAGGTTGCAAACAAAGACCCGAAACTCGTCGATATCATCTGCCAGGCAATCCCAAGCAAAAAAGGGGTACAAGGAGAGAAATGGAAAATCATTCGTCGCTTTGTTTTTTCTTATTGTACGCATAAATTCAGACGATGAGCGGTGGAAAAAAGAATCTGCAATTCTGGTACTGACATTCGAAGCGAATCTCTTAAGCGAATACATCTATATAAGAATTTGAAATAATCATTCCATATACTCATAGACAAATTTATAAACGATACAGCATATTAAATAAAGAAAACAACCGGTGGAAAAAATGAATAAAGAAACAGGAATCTCAAATACGGAGTTACTTGCAAAGAAAAGGAGACAACACAAAAAGATCTTTACGAGAAAAAAATTACCCAGAATCACCCTTTCTCAGGGAGTCATTCCCTGCTTATTACTACTGACTTGTATAGTTCCCCTGTCGCAGGCGCACATCATCCAAGATATTCCATATCCTGTTGAGAGCGGATATTTTTTCCAGCTTATTGATCGCTCAATGATTGAAATAGATAGCAAGTACCCTGCAAGTATAAGCTTGGCACAGAGATTTGAAAACGAAGAATGGAACAGAACAATCGGTGGAAGTAACATCGATGTCGGCTATTGCGTCCACCAGACCACTGATGGAGGATACATTATCTCAGGTTACACCCGATCATACGGGGCAAGTGGTCATAACATGTGGCTCATAAAGACGGATTCTTTAGGAAATGAACTCTGGAATAAGACCTTTGGAGGATCAAATGATGACGAAGCAGAATCAGTACAGCAGACAACAGATGGAGGCTATATCTTAACAGGATGGACAAAATCGTATGGCGCAGGCATGAAGGACCTCTGGCTTGTCAAGACGGATTCCATTGGCAACGAACAATGGAACAAGGTGTTTGGGGGCGCACAAGATGATGGTGGCACCAGTGTTCGACAAACCACCGATGGGGGATATATCGTAGCAGGGTACACATCATCGTATGGTGCGGGCAGCGTGGATGCCTGGCTGATAAAAACAGATAGCCTAGGTAATCCAACATGGACAAAGACACATGGAGGATCCTCTACAGATGGTGCCTATAGCGTTGAACAGACAACCGATGACGGATATATTCTCACTGGATGGACCATGTCCTATGGCCCAGGTCCTCTTTTTAATGTTTGGCTGGTAAAAACAGATAGTTTAGGGAATCAGCAATGGAACAAAGTGTTCGGCGGAGCTGATGCAGACCAAGGGCGCAGTGTCTCACAAACCACAGATGGCGGCTACATCATCACTGGCTATACCGATAGTTTTGGTGCTGGTCTGTATGACATGCTGATCATCAAAACAGATGCATTAGGAAATGAACAATGGACGAAGACATTCGGGGGAACAGGCAGAGATTATGGGTACTCGGTGCAGCAGACATACAATGGAGGATACATTGTTGCTGGATACACCCTTTCCTATGGTGCAGGGGGTGATGATGTTTGGGTGGTCAAGACAGATTCTCTGGGGACGAAACTATGGGACGAAACCTTCGGGGGCACCGCCTCCGATGTTGGATATTCAATTCAACAGACCACAGACGGTGGCTATATTGTTACCGGACATACGCTTTCCTATGGCGCAGGAGTACATGATGTTTGGCTGATAAAAGTAGAAAGCGACGAAACACCTCCTCCGCCCTTAGAGGTTGATGCGGGGGGGCCCTATGAAGGATTCGTCGGTGAACCCGTTCAGTTCACTGGAATCGTTGAGGGAGGCGTCCCTCCCTATGTCTTTGAATGGGATTTCGGTGATTCTACCACGTCAACAGAACAATTCCCCTCTCATGCATATCTTGCCGCAGGGATCTATGAAGCCACCTTTACCGTTGTTGATACCCTCAACACGGTAGCGCATGATACCGCCACCGTAACGATACGTACCTCAGATACCACACCTCCGGATGTAACAATCACCAAGCCA
>Ga0265297_10009238_pt1 | contig 12805 bp, 9 predicted proteins | sample Munlanlwell13791_FD_192502 | JGI IMG/M metagenome (GOLD analysis project Ga0265297, IMG submission 192502) | Leachate microbial communities from a municipal landfill in Southern Ontario, Canada - Leachate well 137-91 | ecosystem: Engineered > Solid waste > Landfill > Unclassified | place...
GGGGGTGGGTTCAGGGTCAGATATCGTCACATAAGAACTATCAGTGGTTTGGTAGTACTCTGCATCGAGCTGAGAAGACCTGATCACGAAGGAGACTTCGCCATCAGTGTCATTGGTGTCAACTTCAAAGGAAGCGGTCCACGTATTGTCAGCGGTATTCACGACGGTGACGGGATGAGTAACTGGATAGCCGGCAGAATAAAAAACAACATCAGGAGTTGCTACAGAACCAGTCAAAGTAAAGATCAGACTGACTCTATCCCCTTCTTGAGCAATAGTCGGTGTAGGGTTATCGGATACCAAACGAGCTGCTGAGACACTGTAGAATTCTGGCTGCGCGTTATTTATAAAAAAGTTAATACTCGAATTGAACGGTACACAGAGTGGCTCTTGGTCACAGACCTCTCCCTTCAAGCCATACTCCCCATTAGAAATGCCAGTGGTATCCAGTTGGAGCGTTGTGGCGGTGGTTCCTGAAGAGAGCGTGCGAATTGTCTCCCCGACACTATTAAGGAGGTAGATTTTATACGTCAGGCTATCGCCATTGGGATCTGATCCTGGAGACCAAGTAATATCGAGATTTCCGAAATGGGCTCCGCCAAGCGGATTGGTAAAGCGCCCGGCAACAGGTGCCAGATTAGGAAGTGTTCCAAAATAAAAACTTTGACTGGCCGAAGCAGTATCGGCCGAAACGCTGACATTCACACCATCCATGGTTTCAGCGTCTCTCCTCGCCAGGTGAAAATGGACATCTGGGCAGCCAGTTTGGACTGTGGTAGTCCAGCCAGTCTGGTTACCTACGTACCATCTGTCAGGATAGCTGCACAAAGAGGCGTTGTGGTAGCGGAGGTTCCATCCCCGGGCAACATTCGGTGAGTTGTTATAGAGGACTACCCAAAAATCTCCAGAGATATCCAAGTGGTTGGCACCAAAAGTACCATCATCGTTGGCCGTGAGTGTAACAAGATGGTGACCAGAATTACTGTTGTGGGTGTGGTCTCGAACGGCCAGCCGATTGATGGTGCCAACGAGCGCGATGTCTGGGTCGTCAACGGTTGGTCGCCAATCAGAGTTGAAGAAAGACAGATTCGTTCCTTTTTTCACGATATACACCTGCAAATCAGCCGAGTTGGCAGATACAGCCTCAGCGTTGATCTCGATCCAAAAGTTCATGTTGGCAGTAGTCGTGAATCCGTGTGATATATGAAAAATGCTGTAGTTGTTGCGCCGGAGTGAAAGGTTGGACGGAGTGTTATTCCAGGTGATGGTTGAAGGGGCAAAGTGAATCTGTGGGTAGATGTAATCAGGGCGGATTGTAGTTTTTTGCCAGATTGTTCCAGAAACATGGGTCATTTCATAGGTGAGGTCTCGGATAAGAGCGACGCCGGCGGCATTGAAAACCCAGTTATCAATGCCATCGCCATTAATGGCTTGCAGATGAACGTTTACTGGACTGGTGGTTGGATAGTCGGCGATCTCGGCAGTGACGGTGTAGTCATCAAATCGAGAGATATCCAGATCCGGAATTATTCTGATATTGGAAATACTCTGCGCCAGACAAGCCTTTGCCGAGAAAAGAAAAATAAAAAGACTAATGCAGCTCGTATTTTCTTCATTATCTGTGTTCATGATACTGGGAAAAACATGATTTTGTCAGTGGTAAAATTGCGTGGAAATGAAGCAAACTTGGTGTCTGATTTGTTAACTTAAATAACCCGAGCGGAAAGAAGAATCAACGCCAAGGCTGTGATTGCTCCGAAAATACCTACGGTTTTCACAAATAGGTCCAGGGCTTGTTTTTTCTTACCATCGATCAGCAGTTGGAGCGGTTGATAAAAAAACAGGAAGGCCATCACTGCCACCGACAGGGTGAGCACCGACAAGAAGATGACCGGGGCAAAAAAAGTATCTGGTTTGTCTTGGAGCGGTTTTGTTACCAGGGTCATGACGGTAACCAGTAGGAGAATGTAACCAGCAGCGCTTAAGGCGTTGAAGAGTGGATTCTTGAACATAAACCCATTATAGCAATTTGGAGAGGCTGGTGCTTCCAATCCATTAGTTGCTATGGTTGAGTGTCCATCGGTTTTCTCATCATGAGATAAACCCGCCCGTGGTCATGGGAAAAGGAGAGGTTTATTTTCCATACACCATTTTTCCAGGTCATGTCACCCGTTTCGCTGTTAAAACTGTATTCAGGACTGCTCTGGTATTTGGTTTCGAATTCTTTAATTTGTTGATCGATATTTTCAGGCATAGCGAAGTACTGTGTGTATTCCACTTCTCCACCCTTTTGATTGAGGTAGCCGAAACTGGTTTCATGCTCCACCCAATTTGGCTGAATCTCGACTACGTTGGGATATTCCTGATAATAGCGATTTTTCTCTTGGTATTCTTCAGCTGGCAAGTAAACCTGGAGATAGGCATAATTTTTAGGATTATTTCCATAATGGGATGCGGAAACTCGGTATTTCCCGATTCTCCCCTGAACTTGGTCTTCTGGAACAAATTCTTCGTTGGTTTCCGTCATTAAAGAGCGATAGTATTCCAAAAGTTCCTCGGGGTTGGCCTCGGTTTCAAACACCACGTTGTAGTAGTTCACCGGTTTGCCAAAATAATCAGCGAAACTCGCGGGATCATCATTCACAAAATACTTGATAGAGCTGACGGACATTGATTTATAGAGAGGGACATCTTGCAGGGGATATCCTTCAAGCATAAATGTTTTTTCGTTACTTTTACGAGCGGAAGTGCTGTCATTTTCTTTCTGGGTGCCTTGAAGAGATAAAGTGTTTTTTGATCGCCTTGTTTGGAACAAGACACCAAAAATTACAATGCCTACGAAGAGGAACAACAAAGCAATAAGCCAATACTTTTTATTATGCATACTCGCTATTATAGAGAACCTCTCGATATTAGGAAAGGAACTGTCTATCGCTTCACCGACTGCTCGGTTGCTGGATCATAGCACTCAGGAATCAGGACTTTAGAAAAATCTGGATAGTCTGTCAGGTCCGAACAGGTAAGGATCCCATTTCCATCCCAGACGAGTTTCCAATCCCCGTTTACCTTAGCCGCAAACCAGAGACCCCCTCCCTCATCATCCGAGACTATACCTTTGGCATAGTCACCAATGATCTGGGAAACCGAGACGTTCAGTGTACCGCCATTACCGGGGCTAACGGCAAGAATCTGCTCCTTGATGGTGGTTTTAAGGATGGCCTCCTCGTCTACAGCGGGAGTAGGTGTGAGTATCGGTGTTGGAATTGGTGTGGGAATAGGAGAAGCAACAGAGATCTTTTTCTCAGTTGGAGCGAACACGAGCGATTTGATCATGTGATCATAGATCACTGAATCCACATCATGGCCGGAACTGATTCGCAGGAGATGCGTGTTTGCATCTGGAATTTGAAAGTAGGTAATAGGCGCAGATTCAGATTCTTCTGGTGCTTGGTGATTGGAAATAGACTGCACCATCCAAGTTGTTTTGTAGCCGACCGTTCCATCTTGTAAAGTGATGGGCTCACTGGAAGCAAGCTCATTATAGTTTTGAATTTCCTGTATAGCGGCGACTTTGGCATATTCCTCGAAAGTCAGTTCCTCCTCGGTAGGAGTTTTCGGACCAACATACACCGTAATGTCATCCGTTACCCCTGGAGTGTTTTGGCTATTAAGGGGTTTAAAAGTGACACCATTTCCAGACGGAGACTCCGCTTTTGACCAGTCAGATGGGTAATCCAGGGAAAAATGATTCTTGGTGTTGGTGTATGTTTCCCAAGTTTGGTTGGGCGCTGGGATTGGGGCTGTTTCCTCTGCAGTTGAAGATGTTTCGATGTTTTTGGAAGCTTTTTGGAAAAGGGGGAAAGAGTTGTTTGTATAAAGAAAGAAAATTACCGTAGATACCAAGGCTACACAGAGCACTAATAATATTCCAATTTTCCACATCGGTAACTTTGGCTTTTTTTCAAAGGGCTGCTTGAGGGCGGAAACAAGCGGGGTTTGTTCTAGGGGATTGAGAATTTGTTCAGGATTCAGGGATTGAGCGGGTGTGAGAGTATCCATCCCTTCATCATTTCAGGGGCAGACAGGTAAGTCAAGGAAAAGCAGGATGTGTCAAAAATATTTAGTGATGAAGACACGATAGAGGCTCAGTCAACTATGAGTTGAGTTATCTCGTGGAAAATATACCTTATTTTTTTTCTTGCCCCTAATCAGCCCAACCACCCCGACCAGAAAGGTGATCAATCCAAGAAGTTGTCCTCCCGGACTATCGTCCATTCCAGAGTAGACGAACATAAAAACACCCACGAGTATGGCGAGCGTGAAAAAAAGAATTCGTGTTTTAGGCATGAACTCAATTCTAACAGTTTTGAGAACATCAATCGGCTGGCTGTTTCTTTTCCTGTGGTTTTGGCCCAAACGTTGGTTACTTTGTAGTCGTAGGTGTCGGAGCGGTTTCAATTCTCACCAGTCCAGTTTTTCTATCCACCTCTGGAGTAGTCACCAAGGTTGAACCACCACTCATCTTGTCCGTCTTTACGAGTAACAGTATTGCGGTATAGGAAGCATTCAGATCAATCACGCCGCTGGTCTCAGCGGCCTCATCCTCCCAGGTAATACCTACCCGCACCGTGTTTTCGCCAGGCTCTAACATGACTACCCCACTACTTAGGGCTGTTTTGAGCACGTGTGCTTTTGAGCCAGATACACACCCACTCCTCTCCTTTTCCCGAGAGATGGCAGACATCAACTTTTCAATAACGGTCAACTCCGTCTTATTGCAGACATTGATTATCAAGTTGCCTCTTACACTATCTGGTGAATAGATTTTTACCACGGCCTCATATTCCACTCCTGAATCGGAGTGCGTTGTTGAGGGTGCCAAGTATATGTCCTCAATTTTATAGGCTGAAGCCAAAGCTTCACTTTCATTTTTGAAAACCAATTTTTTCATTTCCTTGTCGGAGTTGTATTTTTCTTTCAGGAATCCGATCATTGCTCCCACCATAACCAGCACTAACAAAAGCATTATCCCCATTACCTTTAATCCATTCATTCTCAGTTCTGGAGATCTCCATCTTCCCGCCATAATCACGAATCCAAAAATCACCACTCCCAATGTGAGCCACACCAAAGACAGAGTGGCCAATATGTAGACAACGGGCAAGATTAATACTGTCACGATCAGTGCTTCGACCAAGACACTTTGTTTTATGACCCATTTTTTGGCTAAAAATGCCCCGAGTATTCGCTCCAGTATGTAGGTCAGAACACACATTGCTGGGAACAATACTATTACGACTGCCAACCCTCCGGCGCCCATATCCGGAGTGAGCACACTCAATGGCAGCAAGATCAAAATCCAACTTACAAGAAAAAGAACTGGCAACAACAATATCTGAAGGATGGCTAACAACACCCTCTTGCCGTTCCCTCCTTTGGGATTTTCCAACCCTTGAGATAAAACGCCAAATTGTTCTCCACCTTCGATCATATCTACAGCTTCTCATGCCATACTCACCAAGACAATAGAAAACTCTTCCAGATGATCGGAACTCAAACCAGGGAGTAGGTACTATCAATGGTATTAGTTAAAGAGTGTAAAAAGGAAAAGGTATTGTTGCCAACCCAACCACCTTCTTACTTCTGACAAAAATCTATATTCTTTAGCTCTGGTGGAAACACCTTTGACTTCTGGACGATTTCCCCGACCTTCTGATTGTGAACCAGGACTTTCAGGCCTATGTTCTTGGGTAGTTTGAGGGATTTGAACTGGAGCCGACGGTGATTGTGAGTTGGGTTGTTCCACTGACAGTGATTCTGTCTGGGATGGTTGAGAAGGCTGAGAGAGTGAGGGCTGAGGATTTCGTTGGTTGATATTCGTAACTGGCGGCAGATCTTGTGGTGCTCGATACGTATTTTGACGACGCTCTTGGCTTGGAGTTGAAGTTGGCGTTGGAGTGTTTACATCCTTTCGAACATCATTTCTCTGGTTCGACTTTTTTGAAACAGGCTGGGCTGAGGCACTTGCTGATGGTGAGGGAGACTGCGTAGGTGATGGCTCAACTTCACCAACTACTTTGATAGAAAGCTGAGCTGCTCCTACATTGCCGGAATCATCAACAGCTTGCGCTACCAAGGTTACTTCTTGGTTAAGGTACTCTGTGGCGTCCCACTCTAAGATGTAAGGAGACTCAGTCCAAGTGGCTAGCACCGTGTCATTTGCAGAAAGAGTTGCATCAATGACCGCAAATTCATCTTGTACATCAAGCTTGATGGTAACTTTGGCGGGAACTTCTGAGTTGTGTTTCGGTTCTAAAAAAGTAATCGCTGGCGAGAGCACGTCTTCACCAAGAACTGCTGGTTTAGCCACTACTCGACCATAACCAAAATACGCGTCCTTACCCGCTGAACCTAAATCAAGAGCGGTATCATGGAGGCGTTCACGAATATTAGTTTGATTATTGGAAATCATGAGAGCCACTGAGGCACTCACGTGGGGGGCGGCCATGGAGGTCCCTGACCATGAGGCATAACCACCATTGAGTACGGTAGAGGTGATTGCCACGCCTGGGGCAGCTACTTCCGCTCCAACGCTCGAAAAACTGGCAAAGTTGTCATTTTGATCGGTGGCTGAAACTGAGATGACTGAATTGTAGGCAGCTGGATACATCAGTGCCTCGCCATTCGTATTACCTGCTGCCGCCACTAAGAAAATACCTCTAGCTTGGGCTTCTTGAAGTTTGGTCTCTAGGGCTGGACTATGATAGGTCGTCCCTAGCGAAAAGTTCATAACCTGGACATTTTGATTCATGGCCCAATCAACGGCGTCAATAATGTCACTCATATACCCAGTTCCATCAGCAGCGAGCACTTTCAGACCAACCAATGAGGCTTGTGAAGCTGCACCCTGAATACCACTGCCGTTCGCATTCGCAGCGACTACACCTGCCACGTGGGTACCGTGACCATGATCATCTCGAGGGTCAGAGTCATTATTTACAAAATCGTAGCCACCCACATATCGTCCCTGCAGATCCGGGTGAGAATAATCAATACCAGTGTCAATAATCGCGACTCTCACACCGCCACCTTGGGTTGTTGGCCAGACAGGAGGAACTTGCATTTTTTCGACACCCCAATCAACTTGATCCGCAGTGAGAAAAACGGGATAGTCAACTTCAGCTGACTCTACCAATTCAGCTTGCTGCAGTTCTTGCGTGATTTGCGATTCATTTTCCTTTGGCAACTCAACCACAACCGAGTTGGCTCCAGATTCGATAACTGTTCCGCCAGCTTGCTTCACAATTGATTCGATGGCCGCTCGATCTTGGGGAGATTCCGGGACGAGCAACTTTCGTTGCAGATTGACTTTTTCAGCAATGATACTGGCTTCAACACCAATCTCAGCGCTGGGAGCATGTGTTGTTACAAATTCATTGGCAAAGGTGGTGTCAAGAGTAACAGGAATTGGTTGGCGAGACTGGGTTATTTTGTTACGAAGAACTAGAGAAAAACCGATCAAGACAATAAAAGTAAAAATGACAAGTAAAGCGACTATTACATTTTTTTGATGAAGCTTTTGCACTCTTAAGAGTATCTGAATCAGATGTGAGAAACAAGAATTTGTTCGAACGGCTCTTAGTTGTTTATTGACCGTAGATGTCTTTATATGTATTACCCGATCGAATTTCTTCACTCGCCCGAATACCTCCACCAGACATGTCCCAGTTTTCTTTGTTTGATTCCCAGCTGCCGCCCATGCCTTCAATATATGACTTGTAGTCATCCTCGCCGTAGAAAGACATCTTGACGCTTCCAAGATTACCGCTGTCATATTCCACCAGGTCATAATAGACAAACACCGTTCGGCCCTTATCATCTGTTGTTTTGACATCAGGTTCACCCAATTTTTCGGTGACCTGAGCGATGTTTCTAAATAAGCCATCATCGCTCATTTCATTAAACTCGCTAATGGGCATGGCACCGCCACTGGTTTGAGAATCGCTGTTTGGAAATCCGGATGCTGGGTACATAATGCCCCACGGCGCTACTCCACCCAGATACTCTTCTCCAGGTTGGATTAATTCGTCGCCGATCAACATTTTGGTGAGGAGGAGGTCCTTTTTGTTCACCTTGAACTCGTAATAGCCTTTTGATTCATCTTCGCCGAAAAGCCTAATTCGGTTATCGACTTGCTTCCAGTTTTTGAAATTACTGCTGCTGACCGTGCCATCAGCATTTAAAACAAACTCGAGCTCTGTTTCTTGGTCCTTCTGGTCTCCCCCAGATACATTTTTTAAAGTACCCTTCCAGGTAATACCGATGATATTTGAGGTGAGCGAATTGCTATCGGCAGGTTGAGTTGCTGGATGATCATCACCACTTTTTTGGTCACCTTCCTGAATGGTCTGATTGGCCATATTTTTAGCACCATTTGATTTTTCAGAAGTAGAAGTTAAAAATTCTTTGATTTCTGCTTCGCTCATTGGCACGTATTTTTTGTTTAGACTTTCAAGCCATGCCTCAATCTCAGCCTTCTCCATTTCGGCGGCTGAAACAGAGCCGGGGTACTTGGTTTGACGAATCACTTGAAAAGGACGGTGAGATTCAAAATTGGTCAGATCTATACCAATAACTTTTCCTTCTTGAGCTGATTCTCTAAACTGTTCGAGACCAATCATGACGGAGTCGAACTTGCCAAACTTAGTACCGAGACTGCCAGGAATGTTAGTAATAGTCATTACGTTGGCGATTGGTTCAGTGACCGTTCGAACGTCGCCCACAAATGAGGAAATTTTGTTTTTGTCGCCCAAAGCGATTTGTGCTCCATCCTCAGTGACCTCAAGAGCTAAGTCGACACCAGTGACGACCACGGTTGCCTTAGTTAATACTCCAGCCGTGGCGATGCCGGCTGTGCCACCGGTTAGAATCACGCCACCCACGAAACCCGCTACTTTGCAGCCATCTTTAATGACAACAGCGCTCGTTTCAAGGTTTTGCAGGGTATCTCCAGCTTCAGTCCAACCCTCCGCAGTTGTTTCATCCTGAGCTTGGTTCAAAATGAGTTGAGCTTTTTTGGCATCCACACCCAAGTGTTTGGCCAAGGTAGAAATTCCCTTAAACCGAGGTGCCTTGTCATAAATATTCGTGATTTCCTTGGCCGTGTACGCGTTGGCCGTTTCCACTAAGGTAAAACTGACCGCGACCTCGGCTGATTCTTTGGTAGCTTGTTCTTCTAGGGCAGATACCTTGTTTTCATGATCATTCCAATCTTGGATAAGCGCGGTCATGTCTTGATCCCAGGCGGCATGGTCAGGATACGTTTCTGCGTTTATGAGGATGTTATCGGTGCGGTAACGTAAGAGGAGATACTCTTTGGAAAGATCATAGGTTGACTGCAAAACGCGTTGTTCAGAGCGATCTTCAGACATCAAAAAAAATATTCCGACGATGGCCAACACAAAAGCGACTGCTAAAGTGAGAAAAATCTTTGTTTTCATGATCATTTTCATGAGATGATCATACGCAATACTCTCTGTTTTCACAAGACTGTGCGGTCCGATGGAGAGAAGCTCGTGTTACTCTAACTGTTATACTGAATCTCTGATGAGGCCAAGCGAAAAAGCAATACCTTTTCTGCACAAATCTTCTCCAACCGGAGCTGATTTATACTTGCGGTTGTTTGCCCCAGAAGTTCAGGATCTTCAACATGAAGACTTGCTTCTTCAGATTGAAACATATATCCACCAAAATATTGATAAGTTCGAGCGTGACGATAACACTCGTCTTGAGGCTTTTTTTGATGCTCTCCATAGTTTTTATCTTCAGGAAAAATCAACACTCAAGAGGGGTGAGCAAAACTGGCTGCGACATAAGATTCGTCAGCTTCACCAGCTTGTTCGGGTTGAGGAGCGACATGTTGTTTTACAGTCTGTCAAAGATCAATACCTAAAATCAAATCAAGCAAGTATTGACACCGTTCTGCCTCAAGTAAATGCATTGCAAACCAACTATCTTCAGCAGGGAGAGGAGATTGATCGACAATTTCATCAACAACTTCAGCTGATCTCTCAACAACATGGAGTTTCAATTTTTCAGCTGGTGAGCTTGGGCGAAGAAACCGATCACAATCTCCAAGCAGCAGCTGCAAAGGTAGTACAGATAACCAAGGAAAAGGACTCCCAGCACGCACAAAATTTGGTGCGATTTGAACAACAGAAACAAGCCATCCTTGATGAAAATGGCCTTGATCTTGCCTATCTCGACATGCTGCAACAAGAGCTGCACGAACTTTCTGGAGTCATTGATGTGCTACAGAATGCTGATCTTGGTACAAGAGACAAATATTTTGAGAATGATAAGGTCAGTCAACGCCAAAGCTACGCGGAATCTTTCGATCCTTTGGGAGAGGATTGGACCTATGCCCTCGGTGATTACGATCACAAAATGGAGCTTGTGAGTACGATAGAGGGTTCCAAAGACAAGAAGGAGCCTCTCGAAAATGCTGAGCAGTTCGTTATCCACCGGATAGAACAGTTGTTGGCAGAGACAAGCAAGCGCCCAATTGTTGTGGTTGATTTTGGAGGAGCGATTGGAGTTTCAATGCACAAAATCGCTCAACGATTTTCCCGAGAAATAGCTGAGGGGAATGTTGTTTTGATTGTTACCAACTATGCTACCAACCAAGCCGACATGATCTCAGTCATTCATAAACATCCCAAGTTAAATGGAAATGAAAACCTTCGTCAGCAAATGCTACAAAATGTTGACGCTGGCTTAATCCGGTACGTCATGGCTGATGCCCAGGAATTGGGAACAGTACCAATTCAAAATGGTGATACGCAAAAGACTCTTGCTGATGTAGAGATTGATGTCTTGCTAGAAAATTTAAGTTTTGTGGCTCACTCCCCTCGCGTTGATTGGGACACCCAATTTTTACAGCCACTATTTAGTCAAAATGGCCTGATGGTTTCGCTCACCAGAGATGCCCAACTTGGTTACCCACTGACAACGGAAGCTATTTTTGGTAGAGGCGGCAGAAGTGAATCTCCAGCCACTAAAGCTAAGGCACCGGAGCATCCCTACCGTTTGATTCTCAATCAGGGAGAGAGATCCGATCAGTCTGTTCCAGAGCTTTCTTTGGTCCGACCCAGACTACTGAATGCCTTGAACGCCATGAGAACTCTTTCCACTGATTTCGTACGACTTGAAGAGGCTCAGGTTCCGGAAACACCATCACAAGCAGTGAAGACGCCACCCATTTGGGTCAGAAAAGGAGCTCTACCATTAGAGATTCATGATGAAGATGATGAAGTTGTGGTAACTATCCAGACAGATAGGAATCATTACGATCCTACTCTCAAGCAGGCTTTGGAGGCAGGAGATCAACAGCCAGGTATCCTCCGGCATTTAGTGCGACAATTACTTGGAGTATAGATTCCTATGTTAAAGGAATAAAAGTAATAAACCCGCCGTTACGCCAAAAATTCCGATCATCTTTTTTAATGTGAGTTCATCTTTAAAAATGAAAGCCGATACCAAGGTTAATAATGAAATTGAGGCGGCATTGGTAGCATTCACAAAACCAACATTTGGTGCAAGATTAAAGGCTACTTGCATAAAGTAATTGAAGCTTGCGCCAAATACTCCAATGAATCCCAGAGTTAATATTTGAGGCTTGGTAACTTGAAAGATCGGTATCTTCTTAACTTTTATTTCTACGATTACTAATGCGGTTACTACCAGCATCGAGAGAATGAGCCGAGTGAGAATAGGCACACCCATATTCAAGAGATATTTAGAACTCAAAGCCAGAAATCCCCAACAAAAGAATGCACCCATCGTATAAGGGAGCCATAATTTGTTGGAAGTAGATCTACTCTTATCTTTGTCGATGGTAATGAAGGCTGAAAACAGTACGATGAGTAAGATAGCGATCACTGACTTCATGGTTAGGGGAGCAGAAAAAAGAAAGATGGAAGCTATGGCCGTAAAAACAACGTAACTTTTTGAAATAATGAGACTATACCCAGGGTTTGGGGAATATTCGATTCCTTTTAAGGAAAATACATTTCCAAGATAACTAAAGAAAACACCTTGAATGAAAATGAGTGCGTATTCGAATGGTTGCAGCGAAAAACTCGTTGGGGTTCTGGCCGTTAACGCCATATAGACAAGTACCGGTATGAGAAACATCGCGAGATTGTTAAGTTGCTGGGGCGTTTTGAGTGCATTACTTTTTCGCACACCAAGATACAAAGCTACCGAGCTCACAAACATTAATAGGCTGGCAATAATCCAATTCATACGTTTTAAGAGCCTTTCCTCGGTGCATACCGATAATACGGCCAAGGCTTAGTTGCATCTTCTGGTCTCGTTTTAACCTGGAGAATATTTCCCAAGTCATGTGGTATCTGGGTTGAGATAATAGACAGTGTAACATTGGACTCCTTGGTTTTGTAAGACTACTTATTGTTGCGTTCATCTGGAAAAGGCTAAGAGCGCTGTTAGACTATTCATTTGTGATAGCTGTACCATGAAATAATGAATAATTTCCAAAATTCATTGCTTCAATCTTTTCTTTTAAAGTTGAAAAGTTCTAAAAAACGACAGGTAAATGGAGTTGATCAGCCGGCATCGTTTGATAGCAATCAAGCCTCGATTGCAAAGGATCTGAAAAAGAGAACCTTTAATCCTCGAAACTACAGCCTTCGGTCGACTTTGATGTCACCGTCGGAACAGAAGTTCTTCAAAAAACTGCGTGCCGCGATTGGTGAGAGTTACGATATTTATCCTCAGGTGAATC
>Ga0265297_10009239_pt1 | contig 12804 bp, 10 predicted proteins | sample Munlanlwell13791_FD_192502 | JGI IMG/M metagenome (GOLD analysis project Ga0265297, IMG submission 192502) | Leachate microbial communities from a municipal landfill in Southern Ontario, Canada - Leachate well 137-91 | ecosystem: Engineered > Solid waste > Landfill > Unclassified | place...
TTCGACTGATGTGATTCGCGTTTTTAAACGCCGCGCAAATTTTGAAGGCAAGATCGGTCATGCTGGAACCCTCGATGTTTTTGCCCAAGGTATCGTGATTCTCATGCTTGGGAAAGGCACCAAGAAGTTCGATGAAATCCAGATGATGGATAAAACGTATCAGGCTGGCGCGCGCTTGGGATACAGCTCCGACACTCTTGATATTGAAGGCGTGTTGCTTCCCCAAGTCGATGCTCCGCCCACTTCCTTTTTGCAGATTGAAGAAGCTCTTCAGCCATTTATTGGCGAGTACGAACAAGCGATTCCTCGCTACTCGGCGGCCAAACAAGATGGCCAGCCGCTCTACAAATTGGCTCGGGAAAATAAAGAGATTAAGCCCAAAAGCAAACCCGTCAAAATTTACGATATCGAACTTCAGGATTACATGCACCCTCTGGTGACCATGGAGGTGCGCTGTTCTTCAGGCACGTACATTCGACAATTAACCCATGACATTTTTTCGAGTCTGGAACTTGAGAGTTTTTTGTTTTATCTGCGTCGGACTCAGATTGGTGACATTGTACTTGATTCTGCTTGCGAACTGAGCGAGTTTGCGGATGATCAATGGCAGCAGTACGTTTTGCCTTTGTAATTCTTCTCTTGTTTAACGAGACTACTTTTTTTTGTTAAATTTCTTCATTGGAAAGAAGTTGCGTAATAATGAGCCGTCGGAAAGCATTGAGGGTTTCTCTTTCTTGCGGTCGCGATGGATAGGTCGCATTGCTCAAGATAACAATCGACTTTTCTCGTTTCCAATCCAGTAAAAAGCTACAGCCCGTGAACCCTGTTTTGCCGATCGCCTGAGTGGAGAGTTCATCGCCGGCCCAAAGCCAAGGTCGCCACTCCCATCCCAAACAAACGAACTCGCCACTTTTGAGTTGGTGCGGTTGTTTGAGTTTTTCCAGAGTTTTGGGTTGGAAGATAGTTTGGTCTTGCCATTGTCCCTGCTGCAAAAGCATCGTGCCAAACTTGAGCAAGTCCGGGACAGTCGAGAACAATCCAGCCGAACCGACGGCCCCGTATTCTGTGGCTAATACCCACGCACTCTCATCATGAATTTCCCCACGAATGTCTCTGCCACGCCAAGAATCATGTTCACTGGGGGCTATTTTAGGATCATTTTGAGTGGGTTTCCAAGTGGTGTTGTTCATGTGCAGCGGTTCAAAAAACATTTCTTGGCTGAGTTGTTCCAGCGTTTGACCGGTGATTTCTTTGATGATCCAGGTCAGCAGAATACTGTTGGTATTACTGTAGGCGAAAACTTCTCTTGGCAGACCGATGACTTGACTGTGAGTGATCGCGTCATGTAGCTCTTGGGCGGACAGATTCTTGAGACGCGAGAGTTGTTGGGGAAAGAGAACGGTATTTTGCAGGAGGTCGGCGATGGTCACTTTGGCGGCGTGCTCTCCTTGAATGTGGGGAAGATATTTGATGATTGATTCTTCGAGATCAAGTCTCCCCTGCTCCCAGAGCTTGAGGGCGACGCTGCTGGTGGGTATTGATTTGGTAATCGAGGCGACATCGTAGATAGTGTTAGCTTTGACTGGCGTGGGGTCGCTTTCGCCAGCGAGTGTTCCCGCGCACCAGGTTTTGGTTTGTCCATGAGCGTCAATCACTCCCACAACTACACCTGGGAAAACGCTGGGGACATTATGATTGAGGAGCTCCTCGATTGCCAACATAGGTCTCTCTATTGTAAAGGGTCCGACCCTGGAGCATGAAAGGCAAAAAAATATATCAAACTAGATCAAAAACTGGTTGTGGGGTTGAAGGTTGGACCCTAAAGTCCAGGCTGGAAAAAGCGAAAAAATGTTTTTTGCCTGGAAATATTTCCAGGGTCGGACCCTTCCCTTACCTGTCTATTACCAAAATATCGTATAGTGAGGCTAGGAATAATAGATATCAACAAAGAAAAGAAAGGAGTGCCCATATGGCTGGAAATAAACAAGGTGGTTTTGGAGCACTTTTAAGTATCGGACTCGGTGTGGCGGCCGGTTGGGGTTTGCGTAAATTACTTCAAGAAAAGTATGAGAAAACGAATGGCCGGGCTACAAAATCAGTTTCCGATAAAGAACTCATCATCACGGTTTTTGGCGAATACAGCAGGGAAATCGACGAGTTTTATCAACAGGTTCAATCTGAACTGATGGATCAGATGAAGCAGCTGCATCTCTCGCTCAAAGAGGTCGATACCCAGAAGTATAAGGAGCTCGTGACGGCCGCTCTCAAAAAGATGCAGAGGGAAAAATCAATTTCTAAAAAACAGATTGATGCCCTGCAAAAGTACTTGATGGACGACTTTGCCCAGATTCAAGCCAAAGCCAAAAAAGTGGCCGCCAGTCGTAAAAAAGTTGAGAAACCAACCGAGGAATAAGTAAGGAGTTCTATGGGTCTTGAACAGTGGTTTTACGCCTTGAGTATCACTTTTTTCTTTTCCTTTTGGATCATTATTGTGATCGCAATGGTTCTGCTCTATCGGCTCTACCAGGGAGTGAAAGACATGAAGGAAACGTTGACTTCTCGCCCTGTCGCGTGGTTGGCCAGCAGCGCCCCTATCATGACGATCATGCTACCGGTGTTAACGAAACTTTGGAATGGCTGGCGATCGAGAACAAGAGGGTAAAAAACTTGCCCTAACCAAAGGGGTGAGCAACCAAGAAGGAGGAGCATGCGTACCAATCGATATTCTTTTTTTGTGGTCAGTGATTTGCCGTTTCGGTTGACGAATTTCGTGATCAGCCTTATTGACTTTTTGTTGGTCATTCGCTTCTTTTTCAAATTATTTGGAGCCAATGCAGCTGCTCCTTTTACCGCTTGGTTGTATCAGGGAACAAGTGTTCTGCTTTTTCCTTTTCGGGCAATTTTCTCGCCGGTTCAACTACCCCAAGGTGGGGTGATTGAGTGGTCCATTTTAGTGGCTATACTGGCCTACAGCATCATTGGCTATCTCATCGGTGAGTTGTTAGCCATCTTCATTGATCGTCCAGAAATTACAAAAGAGGTTGTGATCGACGATGCTCTCGACGAGATGGATGCGTGAGACAAAAGGTTACTTCTCTTCGCTCACTGTCTTTACCAACTTCCACCACCACCACCACCGCCGCCGCCGCCGGAGAATCCGCCACCTCCAGAGAAACCAGAAGAGCCAGATCCACTTCCTGAACTAGGATTATAGGTGAGACTCGAACTGGTGCTTTGGACTAACGAGTTGGTGAAGCTGCTCAGTTGACCAGCCGCAAAAGCCTGGTTACCAACGTATTCTGGTGGTTTTTGTCCAATATCATCGAGGTCTTGGGCCAGTTTATTTACCACCCCAAAAGCCACGGCAAAGGGAAAAACTTCTTCGATAAACAGGTTCTTTTCTTTAATTTCTTCACGCCACTTACCACGTTGAATTGTGTTTTTCAGACCGCGCGCCTTTTGTTGTACGCGCCAACCCTCGACGGTTTTTTGAGGAAGAAAGGGTGGAACGAGGAAGGCAAGAGTGGTAATCGGTATCATTGCTAAGACCGTCCACGGTACGGCCGTGAGCAAACGACTTTCGAGTAACACGACATCAGCCCAACCTAAACCAACCAACAGAGCAGCAACCAGAAAGTATTTTTGTTTGGTGGCCGTTGGCGAGGTCACAAAGTAGCCTTCCTTCGTGACACTTTCCCAAACTTTATTTTGCCAAGTGGGCAGGTGTTTATAAAAACTGCCTTTGAGATCTTTCAGTGTCACTTCTTCTTTGGTTCCGAAAAGTGAATCCAAGAGATATGTTTGGTGTTCAGATAAGCCCTTGGATGCTTTGAGTTTGGCAAAACGGTACTCAGTGGATTTCCAAAGTAACTGCTTTTTTTCTTGAGGAATGATCTTGAGAAATTTTTGGCGCGCCAAATCAATGATCTCGGCCACAAGTGCCTGAGGAGTAATTTTTTCCTGACTGATTGCCTCGATTTGAGCCGGAGAAAGTTCGGTGAACGGTTCGTACACAAATGGTGCCTGGAAAAATTGGAAAACCCCACGAAGTTTTTTACCTGCCTCTTTTGATTCGATCAGAACATGAGGTGAAAGGGAAACAAAATCTCGTCCCCTGCTCCACCAGATCCATAGCATAATGAGGGCAGGCATCGGGAGCATAAAAAAGAGTGGCCAGAGATACCAATCAACACCAAGTTTTTCCCATTTATCAGGGAAAACAAGCGAATTTGGTTGGGCTAATTTGACCGCAACCGTGAAGTTTTCTTGTGATCGCTGCTGTTGCGTGGTGGTGATAGTGGTTTGCGATGTCTCCTGAGATCGAGTTTCACAATCCTGTGCAGAACTCCCATAGTAACCGGTAAAACAACGTGTTTCCACGATGCTCGCTTGGGGTGAAATGACAGTCACTTCCGCTTTTTGGATAGGGAAATTCCAGCCTTCACCAGTGATGTCCCAATAGAGCTCATCATAATCTTCATAATGATCGAGCGCATTGTCGATGGTGTAGTGCAGAATGTAAGTTTTATTACCCGTGAAAGTCGTCTCGGCGTCGCCAATTTTTAGAGTGAGATTGTCATCTTCCGTTGAAGACTCGTATGGATATGATTGTCCCTTTTCATCAACAATCTTTTGAATAGAAATTCGGTAGCGTTGTGTTCCGTTATCAGTTTCTTTTTTAACGGGCAGATAACGGAAAATGCCGTGATGCTGCTGCGTCGTGGTGTAGTGGATGGTTTCGGTAATCGCCAGCGAAGCGTCTTGTTTAATTTCTATCTGAGAAGTGAATTGTGTGATTATTTCAGGTTCAGTGATTTGTGCTTTCACTGTGGCGGGAAGCCAAATAAGGGAAAGAGAGAGCACTGTTAACCACAAAAAACTTCGGATCATGTCTCTATTCTACAAGAGTTCGCTTGGCAGTTATGGAACTGATTCTAATATTGCAAGGCCATCGTCAAGGTCGCCGTCAGCAGAATAGCCACACCAACGTATTCAGCAATTACTTTCGCCTGGAGGCCATCCGTACGGGCGTGATGGACAATTCCCCACAGAACGTAAAAAACAGCCAAGTAAAGAATCCATAGCTGTTGGTTTGAGGTCTGTGGCCAGCTCATGATGAACCCGGCAAAACCCAAGCCACCACCTAAAAGCAACAGGAGGTAATCTGGCATGGAGTCGTATTTTTTTTGAGCTGGCTTCTTTTTATTTTTGATCATAGCTAGAGCAACTTTCCAGTTTGTGCCAAGGCTAAGGTAATGATGACCGCGAGAATGACGACCATATGCGCCAGGTTACGGCCCACGTGCCGTTGGAGTTTGTTTTGCTGAGCGAGCCAGAGGTCATGCGCTAACACCGCCAGCAAAATTCCCAAGACGGTAAGAATTCCTAGACGGTAAAGCGTGAGTGGCGTAGCGAGTGGATGGAGAGCGGTTTCGCTGAACGCATCCGTGGGTTCAATCCTATCTGGTGCGGGAAGCTCTTCTTGTTCTCGACTATCGGTTTCACCAGCGATTGCTCCGGTTGACTCTGTGGGAGAGACTGATGTTGGAGCAGATGGTTCGTCGTTCTGTTGAGCGAGAGCGGTGCCTTCAGGTTTGCCAAACATCTGGACAACCAGGGTGGTTTCTACCCCATTCAGCTCACCTTCTAAAACTGCAATACCGGTCTGCGTATAGTTTGGACTGATAATGTTTGCCTTATGAGTGGGAGAGTTCATCCAGGCGTTCATCATCGTGTCCGTTTGGGTAAAATTCTTCGCGAGGTTTTCTCCAGCGATGGAATAACGGTAACCGCTGTTTTTAATAAAATCCCACGGTTGCGTTCCATTAGGCGAAGTATGAGCCCAATACTGCTGGGCAAACATATCTTGTGCCTTGGCGTGGGCAGCTTGGGAAAGTTTTTCGTCAATCACGAGACTGGGAAGTTGCTGCTGGGTACGCTGCTTATTCGTTTCCGTCAAAACTTGCGGCACTGTAATTTGCGAGCCGTAACCCAAAATTTGGTGAAGTTGAGGTAAGCGTAAAGCGGCAAACAAAACCAGCGACCAGACACCAATGATCATCGAAACCAAGAGAAAACCTCGTGACTGAATCAAGACCGGGCGTTGTTGGTTCCCCTGATGAGGCAGCAACCAATGCTGCAGGCGGGATGGCATATGCTCATGGTAGCAGCTTTTTTTCTGAGCTGCACTCACTTGGGAAGAGACGTTCTTACTTTTTGACTTGTAGAACATCTTTTGCGGGATGCATGTGTTTCCACAACCAGAGACTTTCTATGGTGCTACTCATAACTATGAGGCCACCGATCCAAGGAAGAGGCTGTGGTAGCCAGCGCGTAAGGAGGTAACTGGCCAAAGCTGTGGCAAGAATATTACCAAGCAAGCGCAGAAGCGTGTTTTCACTCACCATAACGTAGGTGATAAGCATCATGATGGCGTAGAAAAGGAGTGCAATCCACCACCAGGTGAAAACGTTAGAAGTTGTAGCGCCAAGCACTTCACCTTGACGTTGAGATTCGCTCGTTAAGACATCATCATTTTTATCAACCTGTGTTTGTGTATCGGTTCCCAGAACTTCGGCGGTGGGAGCAAAGCCCGGAGCGGGTCCAGTTGGGGTGGCGGTTCCGCCAACGCCTGGATTCACACTACTGGTAGTGGCGGTAGAAACTTCATTGGAATCACCACTGGCATTTTTGGCTTTGTCTTCGGCCTTGACGACAAAGTAGTAGGGACCATTGTTCAAACCTTCGATGCTGGCAGAAGTAACATCACCGAATCGTTTGGCGTACGGGTAATTTCCCGGATTTGTTCCGTACAGCACGATGTAGTCATCGCCATTTTCGACGTCATTCCAGGAAAGGGTGACTTTTCCGCCATCATTTCCATTCAGACGAAGATTGGGTGCTTGAGGCGGGATAGTATCGATGGTTAAACCCTGAGAGGCTTCCATAAAATGACCAGCGCCATCAAAGGCTTTTACTTTCACGGTCCACTCCCCTTCTCGCAGTTGGTCTATCTTGGTTTCAAAGACGTCACTGCTGAAGGATTTGCCGAACGAACGGTCGCCTTTATTTTCCGACCAACTGACTTCATAACGGACGATCCCGATGTTATCCTCGGCGGCTTCCCATTTCACCGTGACCTCTTTTTGGTTGGTGGGGTTGGGACTGACACTGAGGTTAAGTACGCCGTGCGTTAGGGTGTTTTTATCGTAGAGCAGCGTTTTCAAACCGGGTTGACTGATGTTTCCAGCCTGGTCGATAGCTCGGTAGGTCAGCAGATGTGAGCCTTGGCCTGGGATGGGGAGCGGTTGGGTATAGGTCAGCCAGTTGGCATCATTTCCCCACTGGTATTGAATCTCGCTCACTCCATTGGTATCGGTAGCCGTCAAGGTAACGATCGGCTCGGTGATAAACCAGCCATCTTGCCCGTCTGGAGATGCAGGACTGGTTGTTAAGGTAACCTCAGGAATGGTTCGGTCGTAGATGATGCGCAGTTGCGCGGTATTTTCCTGATTACCGGCCGCGTCAACCGCGTGCGAACGAATGGTGTAATTATCAGGATCTGGATTACTCAGAGCGTAGTTCCAATTGGTTGTTCCGTTAGCGGCAAACAGCACTTCTGTTTCCAGATCAGTTACCCACGCAGAGCCGTCCCAGTACTGGCCGTCCGATTCGCGCTGAATGGACAAAAGAACCTGAGACACCGGGCTTGCGCTATCACTGGCCGTACCAGCGAGAGAGCCATCCCAGTCATTAGTGATCAAGGTAGCACTGCTACTCGATTCGTAAGGAGCGGTGATTACACTGTTTGGCTTGGTGTTGTCGATGATCAGTTCCCAAGCCTCACTCCACTCGGATATATTGTTGGCAGCGTCCACAGACTGAACTTGCCACCAGAAGTGACTATCGGGCTGACCAGCGGCCACTGACTTGAGTGCTTGAAAATAGGAATCCGTATATTTCTCTTGGCAGGGCTCAGCGGTTGGATCGTTCAGACAACTGCGGTAGTTGTAGTGGTGGGCACCGGCCACCGGAATCCAGGTTTGGTCGAAGGCGACGCCCTGGGTGACAAATCCGTCCTCTGGACTACTCAAAGTTGGAACATCAGGAACGATGGAGTCAGCGGTGAGGTTGCAGGTATTGGTCCAAGCAGAGGCATTGCCAGCGGCATCGATGGCTCGAACTTTAACAATATGTTCACCTTGATTGAGGGATCCACCGTACTGTGAGTTGGTAACGAAGATGGTCCATTGTCCGCGGCCACTGCCGTTAGCAAACGGATAATTAATGGTGTATTCGTACTTTACGGCATCCGAAACGTTATCCCAGTCGACCGTGGCGCGTAGTTGGTTGGTGAAGCTACCGCAACCCAAATTTTTTCCTTGAGCGTCGAGGAAATGGAGATTGGTTGGTGAAGCCGGAGCCACTGAATCATAGTAATACTTGATTGGTTGACTCCATTCACCTTCGTTGCCGAGGGTGTCAAAAGCCTGAACGCGGATGGTGACTCCACCCTGCTCACCCTGAGTGGGGCTATGCTGACGTGATGTTCCATTTACTATTCGGTAAGGGCCACCAGAGAAGGAATGATTATCGTCATAAACGTACTTAATTCGGTACTCTTTAATGCCTGCAGGATCGGAGGCAGCTGTCCACTGATTGAGGATAGGAGCAGTCTGGAAGTACTGGCCATTTACAGGGAAGGAAATCGTTGGGGCGGTCGGACCATGATTATCGACGGTCACTTCGACAACCACATCGTTGGTACGGTTGTCAGCGGCATCACGCTCGGCAAACTTGATGATGTAATCACCATCTTCAACTTGGGTGGTATCCCAAGTGTAAATCGTCTGGTTGGTGAAAGAGGTGCTGTGATTTTGGACTTTGTCAAACACGGATGGACCATTCTTTTTGTACGCAGCTACCCAATAGTGGTGTGGGTTAGCGTCTTGAACGGTACCTCGGATATCGATGGTACCTTTCACTCGACCAGCAACGGGGTTAGTAAGGGCAATGGTGGGTTTCGTGTTATCGATTGTCAGCTTCCAAGCATCACTCCATGGAGAGGCATTGCCAGCGGCATCAACGGCCTGAACGTGCCACCAGAAAGTAATAGTTTGGGTTCCCCCGACTGTTCGGGATGTTTGGGTGGTTGTCTCTGAATATATTTTGTTTTGCAGACCGACATCACTGAAGCTTTCGTACTTGTAGTGATGGACACCTGCCACTGGATTCCAAGATTGACCAGGATTGCCACTCACCAAGGCACCATTCTGAGGAGCTGCAAGCGTTGGTTTTTCTGGGGCCTGATTATCGAAAGTGATTTGACAGTTGTTACTGCTCCAACTCGATGTGAGTTCGGAAGCATCGAGAACATTGTTATTGTTGGCATCATGAAAAGCGCGAACTTGGCTATTGTATGTTCCCTGATTGCCAGCAGAACTGCCGAAGACTCGGAAATTCGAATAGGGATCAGCATAGATTTCATTGCCTGACCAACTTGAGCTTCCCGGTACCTGGTATTGACGTTGGTATTTTACGAGGCTGTCATCTGAGACATCAGTCCAGTGGTGAGAAATGCTATTTTTGGAAGTAAAACCACCACAGGAGATTTCTGTTGCGGGATGAGGGAGAGCGAAAGAATCGCCAGGACCATCGTTCTGGTTATACCCAAGATTTGTTGGTGCCGACAAACTTGTAACGCTGCTAACGGTGGTTACGACAAAAATCGTAAAATGATTCAGATTTTTGATCGAGATGAGGCCGTTATTTTGAGTTTCACCTTCAATATCAGTAAATACCTCTCCATCCTCGGAATACTGAACAGTAACTTCCTTATCAGGAGCGGGATTTGGCAAAGTGAGATCATAGGAAAAGCTGCCATCGGGCATATCGGAGGTGATGTTGTAGGCAACTTCGCTCACTGCACCGAGCTCGGCCTGTTTTTCGACGCTCAGTTTCAACTTTTGAATGTGCAAAGAGCCTGGATTCTCAGGCAAAGTCAGAAACGTAACGGCCACTTTTTCATCCTGAGGAGCGTTGTAAGTTTGGCCAAGTTCGACACTATAGGTAGTGTAGCTATCACTGCTCTCCTCGACCCAGAGAATGCCGTTTTTCATGACAAAGTGTGAGGTAAGGTTAAAACTTGTTCCAGCACTACTCGTGCCAACCAAATTCAGATCACCTTGGGAAACGGCATGTTCGATGACTTGGTCACCACTTTTGGTGCCTGCAAAGTATTGAGCTTGACCAATTCCGGCTGAATCGGCTTGCAGATTGCCAACTAAGCCCTCAAGTTCTTGGTTGGCAGGATGCTGATAACTCAAGGTAACGTCAGCCGCTTGAATGGCTTTGGCCACAACATCGAAAGAATGAGAGGTGCGATCAAAAGAAACTTCAACAGTAGTTGGTTGACTGCTAACAGCCTGCACAGGCTGGGCATAGGTCAGGAAAACAAAGGGAGCAAGAAGGTTTTGGAAAAGAAAACTAAGATTGACGAAGAAGGCGACTATTTGTTGAAGATGCGGAGATTTTTGTTGGCTCATACTATCTAAAAAAGCGAAGTTCTTTCTCCGCTATAGGTACTATACCTCTCTAGATCAATTTGTCAAAGAAAGTAACAATCGCTCTTACAATCTCGCTCATCCATGATATATTGCAACTATGTTGACCTTGTTGATTGTAGAAGACAATCCAGAGGTATCTACCTTTGTTCAGGAGTATTTGGGTCGAAACGGTTTCAATGTTTTGCGAGCCGAAACCGGCGCCCGTGCCCACGAACTTTTTGCCCAGACCCAACCGGATCTGATTATTCTCGATCTCAATTTGCCCGATATTCGCGGCGAAACCTTGTGTGAAGAGTTCAAAAAACTGAGCCCAGAAATTCCCGTTGTGATGCTCACGGGAGCCGATCAAACTTCAGATGTCGTTCGTGGTTTAAGCCTTGGCGCTGATGACTACATCACCAAGCCTTTTGAAGGAACGGAACTTCTCGCTCGGGTGAAGGCCCGTTTGCGCGATCGCGGCTTACAGGACAAATCTCTGATTGTGGGTGAGTTACAACTCAATACGGAAACGTTGCAGGTTAAGCGGGGTGATCGTGAAATTAATCTCACTCCTCAAGAATTCCGTTTATTGGAATATCTCATGCTGAATTCGAACCGTGTTCTGAGTCGCGACATGATCTTGAGTCGTGTTTGGCAAACGACCCCCGATATTGAAACACGTGTTGTCGATGTCTACGTGGGTTACCTGCGCAAAAAAATCGACCAAGGTGAAAAAGAGAAACTCATTCAGTCGGTGCGTGGTTTTGGGTACGCCATTCGCGAATCCGAGAAAAAATAAGCTCTTTCAGAGTTTTCATTTAGGCTTCCAGTTGTTGTACTACTTTCATGAGTTGTTGACCAGTAAAGGGTTTTGGCAAAACGGCATCAGCCAGACTTTCGCCCAAAAAATGGAGCGTGTGTTGATCAGCTGAGGTAAGGATGATTTTTTGGTCTGGATCTCTGGCTCGGATTTCCTGAGCAATTTCCAAACCATTGCCGTTTGGAAGAAAAATATCAATAATCGCGAGCTCAGATTTTTCTTTTTCGAACTCCTTATCATTTGGTTTGTGGGCAAATCCGACGACGTCATAGTTGTGCAAGTTCAGCACGACGCACATATATTCCAATAAAAATTCGTCATCCTCAATGACAACTACTTTTTCAAATTTTGACATAACAACATATCCTATCCATGTTTAGGGTCTAGGGCGTATGTTCGAAGTAAGATTCCAGTAATAAAGCTGGCTAATACTTCACGAGTCTACGGTCGGTAGAGAAAATTGGACCGTGGTGCCCCGTCCTTCCTCACTTTCTATTTTTAAACGACTTTTGTAGTGACCTAAAATTTTCTGAACAAGGTAGAGTCCAAGACCCATTCCCTGAGGTTGGGTCTGACCACTCTTGACTTGGTAGTACATTTGGAAAACCTTGGGCATTTCTGCTTTGGGAATGCCGATTCCTTGATCGATGACTGAAACGGTAACCCGATTTTTATTTTTTACCAATCGAACCGTGATCCCCGTGCCCGTTGCTGAATTTTTGACTGCATTGGAAAGAAGATTTTCCATGACTTGAGCTAGGCGAATAGAGTCAAAAATGACTTGCGATTTGGCTTCTCCATCAATCGAAATCCAGTGTGTCGGATGAGAAAGCTGGAAGTCTTCGATAGTTCGAGCGATAAAGGTGTCGAGATTTTGTTCGCGATCACGGAATTGGAGCTGCCCGGCACTTAAACGAGTGGCATCCAGAAAATCATTAAGGAGTCTTGATGTGGCACGGATTTTGAACTTCATTTTATTAAGATATTCTTGGCGACGTTCACTATCTTCCGGACGACTGAGCAATTCTAGCGTTTCGGTGAGGGCCATGATGCTCGCTAAAGGATTACGGAGTTCATGGCCGGCGACTCTGAGGAGGTGCTTGCGCCAGCGCTCTTCACCAATTTTGACAGAGATATCCTGAATACTAACAATAGCGCCTTGGAGAGTGTCATTTTTATTGAGAAGTTCGAGGTTGAGGGAAAGTTGCCTTTGGCGTCCTGCTTTGCGTTTCCAGGTGAATTGAAAATTGTGGAGTGGTTTTTGTTTGGTGAGAGCTTGTTGGATGGGATTAAAGCGCAACGGTTGACTGATCGTATCAATCGTCAAAGCCTTCCCTTCTTCCGGCAAGAACAGATAGCGGGTTTTTTTCTTCCGCCAGCCAAGTATTTGATGGGCCGCTGGGTTAGCAAAGAGTACTTTGCCGGACTGGTCGATAATCA
>Ga0265297_10009240_pt1 | contig 12804 bp, 9 predicted proteins | sample Munlanlwell13791_FD_192502 | JGI IMG/M metagenome (GOLD analysis project Ga0265297, IMG submission 192502) | Leachate microbial communities from a municipal landfill in Southern Ontario, Canada - Leachate well 137-91 | ecosystem: Engineered > Solid waste > Landfill > Unclassified | place...
CTGCAGGAAATGTAGGCATGGATATAGAGCTTCAACATGTTCCTAGAAGAGAGAGCAATATGCATCCTTGGGAGATTATGATGTCTGAATCGCAGGAGAGGATGTTGGTTTGTGTTAAAAAAGGGAGGGAAGAGCAGGTAAGAAAGATATTCTTAAAGTGGGGGCTTAATGCATCTATTATTGGTAAGGTTACCGGCGATGGGCTAGTGACTATTAGGAATAACGCAGAGGTTGTAGCGCAGGTTAATGCACGCTCTTTAACTAACGCTCCGGTATATGATATGCGTTTCAAGAAGCCTGCATATTTAAAAAAACTGCGAAATATTCCCAAAGGGTTAAAATACAAAGATAATAATAAGACTTTGCTAAAGCTGCTGGCGTCGCCTTCTGTCGCTAATAAATCCTGGGTATATGGGCAGTATGACCATATGGTTCAGACTAATACTGTCGTTTTGCCTGGATCAGATGCGGCAGTGATTAGGCTAAAAGGCACAAATAAGGCGATTGCCGCAACCAGCGACTGTAACAGCCGCTATTGCCTTATTAATCCTTATAGGGGTGCTCAAATAGCCGTAGCTGAGGCAGCCAGGAATATTGCTTGTGCAGGGGCTCGTCCTGCAGCGGCTACAGATTGCCTTAACTTTGGGAACCCTAAGAAACCGGAGATCTTTTGGCAGTTTAAGGAATGCGTCAAGGGTATTGCTAACTCCTGCAAGTCATTAAATATTGCGGTAGTAAGCGGGAATGTATCTTTTTATAATGAAAACCCAAAATCAGCGATTAATCCTACTCCGGTAATAGGTATGATAGGCATCCTTAATGATGTAAATAAAATCTGTTCGCAGAATTTTAAAGGGGAGGGCGATGCAGTAATCCTTTTGGGTTATTGCCGTGATGAGCTGGGAGCGAGCGAGTACCTTAAAGAAATATATAATTTAACCGTAGGGAAAGTTCCAAAATTAAACCTGAGGTTAGAGAAGGCGGTACAAAATACGGTTATCAAGGCAATAGAAGGAGGATTAGTGAATTCAGCGCATGATTGCTCCGAAGGGGGATTAGCAGTAGCCTTGGCTGAATGTTGTATTAGTAATAAAGAGAGGATGATCGGAGCCCGGATTAATAAATTAGATTATAAGATAAGGGGAGTTGCCTTGCTTTTCGGCGAATCTCAATCCAGGGTTATTATTTCCTGTAACATGGACTGTGTTGAAAAGATAAAAAAAATCGCCGCTAGATTTAAAACTCCATTTAATGTTATAGGTATAACAGGAGGTGAGGCCTTAAAAATATCAAACAGCGGTAAAGAATTAATCTCTTTGCCTTTAAAAGATTTATACCGGAAGTGGTGGAGTGCCTTCGAGGAGAAAATCAAAGGATAATATATGTGTGGAATATTCGGGGTATATCCTCATAAAGATGCAAGTAAACTTACCTATCTAGGTCTATATAGTCTCCAGCACCGCGGCGAGGAGTCAGCAGGGATAGTAAGCAGCAACGGCAAAAAAATATTCTTGCATAAGGCAATGGGCCTGGTAAGCGATGTTTTTGATGAGAAGTCCCTTTCCGGTTTACGCGGGGGTCTTGCTGTAGGGCATGTGCGTTATTCTACAACCGGAAGCAGCAATGCTAAAAATATACAGCCTTTTTTAGTAAGATCTAAAATCGGTAATATTGCTATAGCCCATAATGGCAACCTTATTAATGCCCTTTTCTTACGCAAACAAATGGAGGAGAGAGGGTCTATATTTCAGACTACTATGGATTCTGAGGTTATCTCCCATCTTCTCGCTCATAGCCCCAAGAAAGACGCTAAAGAAGCAATGGTCTGGGCATTGGGGCAGCTTCAGGGCGCGTATTCCCTGATATTAATGGTTAATAATATGATTGTAGGAGCTAGGGATACATTTGGATGGAGGCCGCTTTGTTTAGGGAAGTTCGATGGGGCCTATATCTTAGCTAGCGAGACCTGCGCTTTAGATTTAATCGGTGCAGAATATATTCGGGATATAGAGCCCGGAGAGATAGTTTTTATTCATGAAGACAGAATAGAGTCAATAAAGCCTTTTCAGAGGAGTCCTTGCGCTTTCTGTATCTTTGAATTTATTTATTTTGCCCGTCCGGACAGCAATATTTTTGGCTGTAGTGTCTATAATGTACGCAAGGCGCTTGGCGAACAGCTGGGGAGGGAATTCCCTATTCAGGCCGATATTGTAATGCCCATTCCCGATTCCGGAACTTCTGCGTCCTTAGGTTTTTCTAAGGCCACGAGCATACCTTATGAAACAGGCCTAATCCGTAACCACTATATAGGGCGCACTTTTATACAACCAAGCCAACTAGTGCGCGATTTCAGGGTTAAGATAAAACTTAACCCTGTTAAAGAAGCATTGAAAGATAAACGTGTGATCGTAATTGAGGATTCTATCGTGCGGGGGACAACCAGCCGTGCAAGGGTTAAGGCGATAAGGGATGCGGGGGCAAAAGAGATTCATATGCGGGTTAGTTGCCCTCCTTTAAGATTCCCTTGTTTTTACGGTATAGATTTCCCTACCAAGAAAGAATTAATCGCCTCAAATCACAGCGTAGAATGGATTCGAGATTTTATCGGGGTAGATACTCTTAAATACTTAAGCCTCGAAGGAATGCTGAATTCTATTCCCTGCGCAAAAGAGAATTTTTGTACTGCCTGTTTTACCGGCAGATACCCAATTAAACCCTCCTGTAGCCTCTCTAAGCAATCCCTGGAAAATGCAAATGACATAACCACTTGACAATGCATTTTATTTTTGTTAAAGTGATCTGAAATTTCTTTCCTGCCTATATTTTTAGGTTGCCTTTTTAGCCCAAATCTTAAAGATAGGTAAAACCTTAAGGGAGGTGTTTTATGTTTAGCTTCATCATAAAAGGCGGGCCGGTGATGCTGCCGATTATTTTAGGTTCAATAGTGGGCTTGGCCATTGTCATTGAGAGGCTCTGGGCTTTTAGGGGGATGAAGCTGGATACTTTTGATTTTATCCAGGCTGTTTTTAGGAATATTAAAGAAGGCAAGATTAAAGACGCGCTCTCCATCTGCGATAAATACACACACCACCCTCTGGGGGCTATATTTAAGATTGGCATAGAGAGAAGGAACCTTCCTTTAGAGAGGCTGGAGAAGGTGTTGGAGCAGGCAGGAAATAATCAGGTGCAAAAGCTGGAAAAATACTTAGGCGCTTTAGTTTCTATAGTGGGTATTGAGCCGCTTTTAGGGTTTTTGGGGACGATTACCGGTTTAATCCGTGCTTTCATGTCTTGGGAGCGTGCGGGCGCAAATGTTACTGTGAGCGTTTTAGCCGGAGGGATTTATGAAGCGATGATTACTACTGCGGCGGGCCTGATTGTGGCGATACCTCTTTATTTATGCTACAACTACTTTATCAGCCGGATTAAATCTGTGTCTAACGAACTCTCCAACCATTGTATTCAGCTTCTTGAGGTTATTGCTGAAACCAAAGAAGGCAAAAATATATGAAGATAGCAGGGCGCAGGTCTCACCTGGTAAATTTAGAATCTGTGGTGATGACTGATATCATTTTAAATATGTTTATCTTCTTTTTTATTTCTTTTAGCCTCCTTTATACCTTTAGCCCTTACCGCATCAAGAAACTTGAGGTAAGGTTGCCTGAAGCGCAATCGGCCAAGCCTATAGAGAACAGGAAGCAGGCAAATATAACTATAAATAATGAGGGGGTTATTTACCTTGATCAGGAGGCAGTAACCAAAAAAGCCTTACGCGAGAAGATCTCGCTAAGGCATTTAGATAACCCGGGATTAGGCGTCATCGTAAGCTCGGACAGATTAGTGCGTTTTAAAGATATAGTAGATGTATTGGATATATTAAATGCTGTAGGGATAAAAAACCTTAATATCGCGGCAACTAGCGATAAATAATCCTTCTTGACAAAAGCCAGGGCAGTGTTATTATTTAATCTCATCAAAAGAAAGGACAATGACGTCCATGATTTTTGCGCTTATCTTCGCAAAAACCGTGGGCGTTTTTTATTTTTAAACAGTGCCTAAAAATTAGGCAGGGGATATGAAAATACTGAGTAAAAAGATATTAAGCGATTTTCAGGGCGTAAGAGTGATAAGTATGGAGGTTTTTGCCCCTCAAATTGCCTTAAAAGCCAAACCCGGGCAGTTTATCGCGCTTATGGTGAATAAGGAGGGAGAGAGGATACCTTTAACCGTAGTGGAAAAGGGTAAAGATTTTCTAAGGCTTATTTTTCAGGAGGCAGGTTTTACTACTAAACTTCTGGGTAGGCTTGATGTCGGGGATTCTTTATATGCTATAGTGGGGCCTCTTGGCCATGCAACAGAGATAAAACTTTACGGCAAGATAATTTTAGTTGGCGGCGGAGTAGGGATTGCTGAAATTTATCCGGTAGCAAAAGCCTTAAAAGAAGCGGGGAATAATGTTACCAGTATTCTGGGCGCAAGGACTAAAGATCTTCTTATCCTCGAGGATGAATTAAAAGAAGCGTCAAGCCAATTATATATTGTAACCGATGACGGTTCATACCAGAGAAAAGGTTTTACTACGGATATCTTGAAAGAATTATTAGAAAAGGATAAATATGATTTGGTTTATTCAGTAGGCCCTATCCCGATGATGAAGAGGGTAGCGGATGTTGCCAAGAGCTTTAATGTAAAGACTATTGTTTCCTTAAACGCGCTGATGGTGGATGCAACCGGGATGTGCGGGTGTTGCCGGGTTACGGTTTCGGGTAAGACAAAATTCAGTTGTATTGACGGCCCGGAATTTGAAGCGTTTAAGATAGATTGGGATGAGTTAGCCAAAAGAAACCGCGTGTATCAGGATAAAGAGAAACATATCTGTAATCTTAACAAGCTATTTTAAAGATAAATCATGGCAAAACTACCGGTAAAAACAAAAGAGCGCCCTGCCCAAGAGAGAATAAAGAATTTCTCTGAGGTTGTCTTAGGCTATTCAGAAGAAGATGCTTTAACCGAAGCATCGCGCTGCCTTCAGTGTAAAGACCCAAGATGCATATCCGGTTGCCCGGTGGGGATAAATATCAAAAAATTCATAAAACAGGTTATCGAAAGAGATTTTACCGGGGCTTATTTTACTATTAGAGAGAAGAATAATTTCCCCTGTATCTGCGGAAGGGTTTGCCCCGCGGAGTATCAGTGCAGGAAAGCCTGTGTTTTAACCAAGAAAGATTTGCCTTTTGCTTCTCCTGTAGCAATTAACATACATTTTCTGGAGAGGTTTATAGGTGATTTCGGAATGAATAACGGACTCAAGGCAAATATAATCCCCGATGAAAAGATTGCGGGTCGCAAAGTTGCAGTAGTAGGGTCTGGCCCTGCTGGATTATGTTGCGCAGGAGAGCTGGCCCGTTTGGGGGTTAAGGTTACGGTTTTTGAGGCCCTGCACAGCACCGGCGGAGTATTAAGGTACGGGATACCGCCTTTTAGGATGCCAAGAGATATACTGGATTTCGAGATAGATTATTTAAAAAGTTTAGGTGTTAAGATATTGCCTAATTTCATTGCAGGAAGAACCAATGATTTGGCGGACTTTTTTAAGGAGGGTTTCTTAGCTGTTTTTCTGGGCTTAGGTGCCGGAGTGCCGTCTTTTCTCGGGATTCCGGGAGAGAACTTGTGCAATGTTTATTCCGCGAATGAATTCTTAACCCGGGTTAATCTTATGTCGGCATACGAATTTCCCAAAGCCCACACTCCTGTTAATATAGGTAAACATATTTTAGTCATAGGCGGAGGCAATACAGCAATGGATGCAGCGCGTTGTGCTTTAAGGCTTCAGAAGATGAGCAATATGGAGCCTGATACTACAATTGTTTATAGAAGGACTGAAGTTGAGATGCCTGCGCGCAGGCTTGAGATTGAACATGCCAAGGAAGAGGGCGTTAAGTTTAAGATGTTAGTCAAGCCGGAAGCATTTAGCGGCGATGATGCAGGTTTTGTAAAAAGATTAAGGTCTTTAGAGTGTAAATTAGGCGAACCGGATTCCTCCGGGAGGAGAAGGCCGGTTGCTATCGAAGGAAGCGATTTTGGCCTTGATTGCGACCTGGCAATTATTGCCATAGGATTACAGGCGAACAAAGTTCTAACCAGCGTAACGCCGGAGATAAAAACAGATAAATACGGCGATGTTATAGTTAATCCGCAGACCATGGAGACTTCTGTAGAGGGAGTCTTTGCCGGAGGAGATATAGTAGGAGGAGAGGGGACAGTGATTGAGGCAATGGGTATGGCGAAAAGAGCAGCCCTGGCAATTAAAGAATATCTTTATAAATTACCCGTAAACATAAGTTAATGAAGGAGGCGTAAAATGTCAAAAAGAATCGAAGAGTTTATGGACAGCGTTGTTCATAAAAATCCCGGAGAGGTTGAATTTCATCAGGCGGTCAGAGAAGTAGTTGAGTCGGTGCTCCCGTTTATCGAGGAAAATCCAAAGTATCAGAAGGCAAAAATATTAGAGCGGATGGTCGAGCCGGAAAGAGTAATTATGTTTCGTGTCCCTTGGCTTGATGATAAGGGGGAGATTCAGATTAACCGCGGTTACCGAATCGCAATGAATAGTGCAATTGGTCTTTACAAGGGTGGTTTGCGTTTTCACCCCAGTGTAAATTTAGGCATATTAAAGTTTTTGGCATTTGAGCAGGTTTTTAAGAATGCCTTAACTACTCTCCCTATGGGTGGCGGCAAAGGAGGTTCAGATTTTGATCCTAAGGGTAAAACTGATAATGAAGTTATGAGGTTCTGCCAGAGTTTTATGACTGAACTCGCTAAGCATATAGGTCCGGATACAGATGTCCCTGCCGGAGATATCGGGGTAGGCGGGCGTGAAATCGGATATATGTTTGGCCAATACAAAAGGCTGCGTGACGAATTTACCGGCGTTCTAACCGGCAAGGGATTAAACTGGGGCGGGAGCCTTATCCGTCCGGAAGCCACAGGTTATGGATGCGTATATTTTGTGGAAGAGATGCTTAAAACCAAAGGAGAATCTTTGAAGGGTAAGGTCTGCGCTGTTTCCGGATCAGGGAATGTTGCCCAGTATACGGTAGAGAAATTACTGCAATTGGGGGCTAAGGTAGTTACCTTATCTGATTCAGACGGGTTTATTTATGATGAAGGCGGCATTGATAAAAAAGAACTTAACTGCATCCTTGATCTTAAAAATGTCAGGCGCGCCCGCATAAAGGAATGCGCGAAGGAATTTAAATGCGAATATTTTGAGAAACAAAAGCCCTGGTCTGTTAAATGCGATGTGGCTTTTCCCAGCGCAACGCAGAATGAGATAGATGAGCCTGATGCGAAGACTTTAGTTAAGAATGGGTGTATTGCTGTCGGCGAGGGGGCCAACATGCCTACGACCCCCGCAGGGGTTGCCGTATTCCAGAAAGCCAAAATCCTTTATGCCCCGGGAAAGGCGTCTAACGCCGGAGGCGTCGCTACTTCTGGCCTAGAGATGTCCCAGAACAGCATGCGGCTTTCCTGGTCGCGTGAAGAAGTAGACAGAAAGCTACACGATATAATGGTCGCTATACATGGGCAGTGTGTTAAGTACGGCAAAGAAAATGGCTATATCAACTATGTCAAGGGGGCAAATATTGCCGGTTTTGTCAAGGTTGCCGATGCTATGATTGATCAGGGGTTAGTGTAATAACAGCCGTAAGAATAGATTATTCTAAAAACACCCGCTTCCAATAATAAGGCGGGTGTTTTTATTATTGAATAAACTGATTTTTAACGCTAAAATAGGACTGATGAATAAAGAAGAGGCATTAGAAGAATTTATTAAAGGCCTGCGCACAGCCTTTAACAATGCTTTAGCCTATCCTAACCGCCACCCTTATTTTATAAAGTCCGTAGAAGAGTTCAAATATAAGATAGAGGCCTTGCTTAACTTTCTAAATCCTATAGAAGTTAATATTACCCCCGAGTCCTTGTTTATAGATGAGCGATATTGGGTCAAGCCTTTAACCTCTGTTGAATTAGCCAAGATACTGCATCAGCGCAAGATAAAGAAAATAGAGATAAGGCCGGGGTTAAGCACCAATGAGCTTGCAGATTTGTTAAGCGCATTAGCCCTTTCGCCGAAGGATATTATTAAGGACGGTGGATTAGGCGCGATATTGAAGAAGGCGAAAGCTAAGCATATTTTTGTGGAAGAACTGGATTATTCCGGCCTGCTTAATAGCCAAGGCCAAGAAGAATCCCAAGATATATGGCGTTACCTCTTTAAGGGCGCGGTTTCCGGCAAAAACGTTGATAAGATTAATGAATTTGCGGATGATTTCTTCGGCAGCCTGAAGAATATACGCGCCAAAGATATAATTACAGATAAAGACTTAAAGGAAGACTTGGTAAAATTCCTGCTCTTTCTTAAAGAAAATAACAAAGAAAAATTCTCTAAGTGTTCAAGCGAACTCTTCAATTATTTAGTTAACTCCCAAGATGCTTTGTCCGATGAAGATATGCAGTCTTTGAAAATCCTGTTCGAGGGCTTAAATGAAAATGATTTTGCGCAGATGTTATGGTTTAATTTATCCAAAGAAGAGTCGCTCGATCCTTTATTCTTTAGGTTCTTCTCAACTATCTCTGAAGGTATAGGCGTCCATAAAATAGCAGATTCCCTATCAGCAGGCGTTAAGCCAAAAATATCGTTTAAGAGAGGGCCTTCTTTAGTAAAAAATGTCCAGAGCCTTCTTTTAAGTACCGATTCGCAGGGCCTCTCGCCCGTATACCGGAACATGCTTTCTTCTTTGCTTGCGGATATATCATCTTCCGAAGATTTTTATTTTGACCCAGGGGAATTATTAACAAATTACTGTTTTGTTTTGCTTAATATGTTGGATAAGGAGAGTGATCCTAGGAGAGAAAAGTTTATAATCGCAAGGCTAAAGAAGGAGTGGGATTTTATATCCAGGAAAAAAGATTATGAATATATAAAATATATTATGCAGGTGATAAAGAGCAAGCAGGCAAAAGAAACGGCCGCGGCGGAAGAGCTGGCTGTTTTAGAAGGTAAGGTATTAGATTTAATAGAAGAGAGCATTTGGGATGAAGTTTCCGACATTAATTTAGATTTCTTGGCCGGGGAATTAATCAAGAGCCGTAAGGGAAGCCAGTTCTATTTCAATAAAATGTTTGCGGAGGAGAAAATAAATGCTTGCGGGCTGGGTTTATTCTTTAAATTTTTCCCAAGCCAGCTGGGCCTTTTTTATTCCGAGGTAGAAGCAAAACGGAATAATTTAGAACTTTTAAGCCGGATTGTCAGGGTCGTCTCAAAGATGGATGCTGATTTATCCCTTCCAATATTAAAAAGCATATATTCTTTTTCTAACGAGATAATAAAGGCTGAAATATTAAAGGGGATGCAGGGCGTATCTCAATTTGATGCAGCATTTCTCTTAAGCGTCCTTGAAGGAAACAGCAGGACTTTGAAGAAAGAAGCGCTTAAGGCTTTATCCAGAAACAAGGAATCAGAGAAAACAGGCGTAAGGATTCTTCTGGGGATACGGAATTTTTGGGGGAGAAAAAATAATATAATATTAGAAAATATGTCCATTGTCGGCGAATTAGGTCTAAAAGAAAACGCCGAGTATCTACTCCCCTTTACTAAAATGAACTTATTTTGGCATGCTTCTTTGAAGAAGAAGGCCAGGAATATATTAGAGAGCCTAAAATGGAAGAAAGAATAGAAGTATCTTTCAGGGATTTTTTAGCTGCGGTGCAGGCAGCTAAGCTTTACGGCACAGCAGGGCACCCTATCTTTAAGAAGATGACGGAAAAGGCCTTTAAGAGCATAACGGATGCCTTAGATGACCGGATGGAGTTTACTATCGGGATAATCGGCGAAGAGATTGCTTTTGAGAAAGAGATACTCTTTACCTTAAGCAAATTATCTAAAGCCGCAGTAGATCATATTAAAGAGAGGGGTATTGAAAAAATTACCTTTAGCCGGGGGCTTGAGCTTGTTGAGTTAGGAAAATTTATCTCTCTTGTGACGATGGCTAAAGAGGAGATTAAGGATAAGCTGCAGGATCAGCTTTCCTTAATGGGGGTGCGTAATATAGGCGTAGGGAAGATAGGAATAGACTTAAGGAAGCAGAGTCCAGACAGGCGCCCTTTTGACGATATCTCTACGCCTTTAATGGGTATATTGAACCGCGAAACAGTTGATGGCCTGGCTTTAAGAACAGCCATTAATAATATTATTAATAATTTAGGCGCGCAATACCAGCAATTACTAAAATTAAATACCCTTAAAAGGTATGACTTAGGGACATTCGGCCATCTTATCAGTGTCGCTATTTTAAGTATGTATTTCTCTTCTAAGATTGGTTTTCCAAAAGATATAGTATTAGAGATAGGATTATCCGCTCTCTTCCATGATATAGGAAAGCTTTATATATCCAGAGGCATTATCCGTAAACCCGGGCAGTTAAACGAGCTGGAATTCTCGCAGATGGAGAGCCATACCGTGCTAGGGTCAGCGTTGATCTTACAGTATGTTGATGCTCTTGGAGCAATGCCGGTAGTAGTAAGTTTTGAGCACCACTTAAAATATGATTTAAGCGGATATCCTAAGCTTTCTTTCCCCAGGAAACCGCATATTGTTTCCCAGATAGTTTCTATTTGCGATACTTATGACGCTCTTTCCGGAAGGAGGAGTTACAAAGCGGATTATCCTCCGAATGCAATCTATAATCTTATGATGCGCGGCAGAGGCACAACCTATAATCCTTTTTTACTCGATAAATTTTTCCGGATAATCGGAGTCTGGCCTATAGGGTCAATTGTGGGCTTAAGCGATAAAAGTATTGCCGTGGTCTCTGAAGAGAGCCAGGAGGACATATTCTCTCCTTCGGTTAAAGTAATCTATCCTAATAAGGAAGAAGCGGTAATTGACCTTAAGAATAATAAAGGCAACCTTAAAATAGAGCGCTATCTTAATCCTTGGACAGAGGGGAAAGATTTCCTGGCCTTAATTTGAATCCTCCATTAACTATTTACAAACTCTAAGCGCAGTAATATAATATACGCGATTATTAATCCGGAGCAGTTATGTTAAAGACAGGTTTTGATAACGAAAAATATCTCAAGGAGCAGACGCAGGCGATAGTTGACCGCGTCAGGAAGTTTGACAATAAGCTTTACCTTGAATTTGGGGGTAAGCTTTGTTTTGATTACCATGCCGCACGCGTTTTGCCCGGATATGACCCTAATGTAAAAATAAGGCTGCTCCAGTCATTAAAAGATAAGATAGATATTGTTTTAGCTATTTATGCCGGCGATATTGAAAAGGGGAGGGTGCGCGGGGATTTCGGCATCACCTATGACGCAGCTACTCTAAAATTAATAGATGATTTAAGAAAATGGGGCTTGGATATACTGGCAGTAGTAATTACCCGTTTCAATAACCAGTCATCCGCTGTCATCTTTAAAAATAAGCTGGAACGCAGGGGGGTAAAAGTTTATTTGCATTATCCGATAGAAAGGTACCCTGCGGACGTAGATTCGATAGTAAGCGATAGAGGCTTCGGTAAGAACGATTTTATTGAAACAAAAAATCCTATTTGCGTTGTTACTGCCCCCGGGCCAAATAGCGGCAAGCTCTCCGTATGCCTATCGCAGTTATACCATGAGCATAAGCGCGGAATAAACGCAGGATACGCCAAGTTTGAGACGTTCCCTATCTGGAACCTTGCGCTTAAGCATCCGGTTAACGTTGCTTATGAGGCAGCTACTGCCGATATTCAAGATTTCAACTTAGTCGATCCGTTCCATCTTAATAAATACAGTAAGACCGCAATAAATTATAACCGCGATGTGGAGAGTTTTCCTATCTTAAGGCTCATCTTAACCCGCATATTTGATAAGAATATAAATCAACCGATGTATAATTCTCCTACGGATATGGGCGTTAACCGGGCGGGATTCGGGATAGTTGATGATAAGATTATTCAAGACGCCGCTAAACAGGAATTAATCCGCCGGTACTTCCGGTATAATACTGAATACGTTATGGGCATAGAGAGAAAAGAGACTGTGGACAGGGTTGTTTTATTAATGGAAGAGTTAGGGGTTAAGGTGACCGACCGGGCAGTTGTTGAAATAGCCAGAAAAACCGCTGAAGACGCAGAGATTAAAGGAAAGGGCAACGCGGGGATATTTTGCGGAGCGGCAATTGCCTTTAATGACGGAAGGATTATCACGGGTAAAAATTCTAAACTTATGCATGCAGCTTCAAGCCTGATTTTAAACGCAATCAAAGTTTTGGCGAATATCCCGGATGAAATACTCTTGCTTTCTCCGCATATAATTAATCAGATCGCCAAGTTAAAGGAAGGCATCTTGGACTCTGACTCTGAAAGCTTAGACTTAGAGGAGGTGCTTATTGCCTTAGCTATAAGCGCCACTACCAACCATACGGCAGAATTAGCCATGCAGAAGTTGGTATCCTTAAAAGGTTGCGAGGTTCATATGACGCATATCCCTACCCCAGGAGACGAAGTGGGTTTAAAAAGGCTGGGCGTAAACCTTACCACAGACGGCAAGTTCTCTTCGCGTAACCTCTTCGTAGTTTAATGGCTATAAAAATAAACAGGCAGGGGTTAAAATTCCTTATTTTGGCCATAGCTGTATCTTTGTTTTGGTATTTAAGCCGGTATATCCGCGTAGATACTTCCTGGATTCAGGAGTTGCTTTTCGCCTTTCCAATTTATTTAAGTGCCACAATCTACATTCTGCTTTATGTCACGG
>Ga0265297_10009241_pt1 | contig 12803 bp, 14 predicted proteins | sample Munlanlwell13791_FD_192502 | JGI IMG/M metagenome (GOLD analysis project Ga0265297, IMG submission 192502) | Leachate microbial communities from a municipal landfill in Southern Ontario, Canada - Leachate well 137-91 | ecosystem: Engineered > Solid waste > Landfill > Unclassified | place...
GCCAAAAGCGCCAAAAAGCTCAAGAGAAGCAAGATGTTCCCGATAGTTGATGGCTCTCCTTCTTTGTCTTTTATTTCAATAGCCATACATTAACTTAATTTTAATACATTTTCCCTTATTTTTCAAATTTTTTCAAGGCCTCTCCCAGGGCAATGGCAAAAACCGGATTTGATTTCTTAATCCTCTTCTCAATAACCGGCGGATAAGCAAGGTCGCTGAAAGGTTCTCCCAGGACGATATTGATCCCTCCGAACTCCGCGTAGTCAAACACTTCCTTGAAATAGTCGACAATGCCAATCATATTGGCTGTTCCTCCGCTTAAAACCAGCCGTTCCACTTTTTTGTTCTCTTTGGCCTGGAAATCCCTGACCACTTTTTTGACTTTTTCGATAATCAGGGTCAAAACCGAAGCCAGGACCGTTGCCGCTTCGCTGTTATCCGAGGACAAGCCGTTTTTAATCTTCAGGGCCTCGGCGACGCCGAAATCCAAACCCATGGTTTCGGACAAGGTCAGGGTCAAGTCTTTCCCGGCAATGTCGAAGCTGAAGCTTGTTTTAATGAAGCCGTTGTCCACGATGGTGACGTTGGTGCTTTGAAACCCCATTTCCGCCAGACAAGTAATTGGGTCGGCTTCTTTGACCAGGGCTCTTTTCAAGGCCACTGCTTCCGCCTCCAGGGCGACCAGCTCCAAACCCGACTGCTCGGCAATGTGCTTATAGTGCTCAACCAGAACCTTGGGAATGGCCATCATTAAAACCTTGTTCGTTCCTTCTTTCGGGTCCTTGTTAAAAACCTGCCAGTCCAGAACCACCTCGGACAAAGGCAAGGGAATGTATTTTCTGGCCTCAAAGCCGACAGCGCTCTCCAGCTCTTTTTTGGTCATCGAGGGCAGTTCGAAAGTAATGAAAAAGGTGGCGAAATCGGGCAGAGAAAAAACAGCTTTTTCGGTTTTAATCTCCGACTCCGATAAAATCGCCCTGATAGCCCGGGTGATGTTGTCAACGGAAGGATTGAGCGTGTTCTTGTCAAAATACCTGAAAAACTGCTTGCCGGCCACGTCCAGATTCACTTCTCCGTAATTTTCCAGAACAATCTTGTTTTTTTTCTTTGAGACCTCAACGATTTTGATTCCCTTCGTCCCTATGTCAACCCCTAAGCCGAATTGATTTTTTCTTTTGCCAAACAAAAGCATATTTTTGTATTAGTATAGCATTATTCTTTTCAAAAAGGAATTGTCAAAATTTGAATTCGTAATATAATTATAGCACAAGATGTTAATGAAGCAAATCCTTAACCTGCTTTTCCCCAAAACCTGCCTGGTCTGCAAGAGAAAAGGTTCTCATTTGTGCGAGGACTGCTTTTCTTTGATAGAAATAAACCCTTTCCAGCGCTGTATCTGCGGAAAAAGCAAGGGTGTTTTTAAATGCCCGGAATGCCCACCTTCCTTGCTCGACGGGCTTTTCGTCTCAGCCGACTTAAACCAGAGCGTTTTAAAGAAAACCATCAGCTCCTACAGCTCGATCAAAGAGCTTTCAATGCCCTTGGTTCTGATAATTTTAACACACTTCTTTTTGCTGGGAAAGGACCGCTTCCCGGATTTCGTCGTCTTCCCCTGCCCCATTGGCAGAAAAGAAGAAAAAAGAACGGGTTTTAGCGAAACAAGGGAAATAGCCAAAATACTTTCGGAGAAATTGAAGATGCCCTTAATGGAAAATCCCGACCAGGTAAAGGATAAAAACGTCCTGGTTTTGGACATTGTCTACGATGCTTCTCGAATGGAAAAACTGGCCGAAAAGTTAAAGCAAAATCAGGCCAGACAAGTGTTCGGACTGGTCGTGGCCAAACATTGACCTTGGTGATTTTTTCGGATAGAATGACTTACTTGTTCGGAGAGGTGCCAGAGTTGGTCGAATGGGGCACCCTGCTAAGGTGTTAGCTGTGAAAACGGCTCGAGGGTTCGAATCCCTCCCTCTCCGCCAATTTACATTTAAGGACTGATGGCGCGCATCCGAAAAATAACACCCCACAAAGCGTCCCCAAAAAACTTATCCACCCACCGATTGATTTTCTGAAAACCTACAGAATGAAGACACTGTTTCAAAAATTATACCTGCTGAAACTATGTTGCATTTTAATAATTTCTCCGACCAGTTTTATTAATTTAATAATCGATCAAAATATTTATGAACAATGATACAAAAAAACTTTATGGTAAATTAATAAACGTTGCGGGTTTGATTTATTTTTCTAGTGAAAAACCAATTCAATGCGCACTTAAAGACTTCACTCCGATTTTCTTCGATTTTAAAAAACTACTCAACCATCCGAATATTCGTACAAAAGTAGCTTTCGAATTATCAAAACTCATTGATAAAAACGTAGATTATATATGTGGTTTAGGAGGCGGGGGCGGTTACTACGCCTCATATATAGCTGATAAATTAAATAAACCGCTAATATTTTTTAGACGAAATGAAAAAAAATTTAAAATTTGCGATAACAATAAAAGAATTATTGGTATTGTTCCACCAAAAAATTCGACTATGGCCCTAATTGATGACGTTTTCGCGACCGCAATAACCGCAAGGGAAGCGCTTGAATACTTTAAAAAACTTAATATCCGCTGTAAAATTTACACGGTTTTTAGTTATGGCCATAATAAAATTTTAGGCCAAAAATTAAATGTTAAAGTAAAATCATTAATTATGTATAAACACTTAATAGGCTATGCCAGCTTAGCTGGTATTCTTAACAAAAATGATATTAAATTAATAACTCGGCACGTCAATAAATATGATAAATACATTTAATTGGGATGGAAAAAATACTTATACCAAAACTCTTTCCACGCACACCTTCTAGGAATAATATATTTAGTATTGAAGGAATAGATGGAGCAGGCAAAACTACACAAGCACATGCTCTAGTTAACGCCCTTCTATCAAAAAAATATAATGCAGTTTATGTAACAAACCCGACCGAAACAATCGTTGGTAGGTTCTTACGTCAAAATTTAAGCATCTTACCGGCGCGGCAAAGAATATTCTTGTTTCTGTTAGACATGATCGATATTCTTAATTCTCATGAAGATCCTAGCCAAATTTTAATATGGGATAGATATATTCATTCTACGCTGATTTCTAATAAAGACATACCCCCCTCTCAAGTCGCCCCACTACTTCAGGGCCTGCCTAAACCAAAAATCGCTTTTTTATTAACAATTAATCCAGAGACTGTCTTAAATAATAGAATTGATTCTCTACACAATCACTCTACCGATATCGAGTGGCAAAAATTAAAACAATCTAGATACGATGACATTTTAAGAACCACCCCCTCAGAATTTTGTGTTATAGATGGTAACCTGCCACCCGAAAAAATAACAGAAATTATGTTAGATAAAATAATAAGCGAGCTATCATAACCGTAACATTGATGATCCTAAATTTATTGGCGACAAAATACTGAGCGAAGAATACTAATATCTCTCATCAATCAAACGCTTTTCAATCACATCTATACAGTAATACATAAGAAGGCCGACTAGACAGACTATCAGGGTTGTCGTAAAAACCATTGACATGTTAAGCGAATAATAGTTTGACATTATCAAAAACCCCAACCCCTTATTCACAGCCACAAACTCACCAACGATTGCTCCAACTACTGCCAAAGAACTCGAAATTTTTAGAGAAGAAAACAAATAAGGAAGGGTTGAGGGTATTATTAGTTTAGTAATGGTTTGTTTTTTGGTGGCCGAATAAATAGTAAAAATGTGGAATAAGTCTGAATTTATAGATTTGGTGGCTCTTATCATATTTATTAAAGAAGGGAAAAAACAAATCGCCATTACCACTACTACCTTTGAAAAAAATCCCGTACCGAACCAAAGAATAATTATGGGCGTAATGGCAATAATGGGTATCGTTTTAATAGTAATGGAAGCTGGAAGTATTATTTTTTCAATTTTTTTATTGTAAAAAATTAAACAAACAATAATTAAGCTTATCAAGTTGGCCAAAAAGAATCCTATTAACACCTCTCCTAATGTTATAAATGCGTTTTCAATGATTATCAAATAGTTTTTTGAAAATGAAACAATGATATCGGCAGGGGCTGGTAACAAATAGTTCGGGATCTTAAATAAAAATACTGATAACTGCCAGATTAATGCAGCCACAATAACGAAAACAAAGTTTTTTGCTATTTTAAACATCTCCTTATCTCATTAATGTCAAACTTGCTTGCTTTATTATCAAATATTTCCTTTACCCTTGTAGGTTTATCGCTCAAAACCACTATTCTATCTGAAAGTTTTACAGCTTCATCAATAGAATGCGTTATCATTAATGTTGTCTTTTTCTCCTTGATATGAATTAATTTAATTTTTTCATACAAATCTTCTCTAGTTATTTCATCAAGAGAAGAGAACGGCTCGTCAAGTAGCAATAGCTCGGGGTTAAGCACTAAACTTCGTAAAATAGATATTAATTGCTCCGTTCCACCAGAGAGCTGGGAAACACGAAGGTCGCTGATTACCTCTAAATTAACGAGTCTTAAAAGTTGGAATGCCCGATCTTTATCGTTTATTCCAGCCAGTTCAAGGGGAAGTAATAAATTTTCTAATACACTTCTCCACGGTAGCAGATTAGACTTTTGAAATTTAATACCCACTATTCTTCTTTTAATTGCTTCTTTGGGCGTAAGGCCACCTATTAAAATAGACCCATTATAAATAGGCATCAGCCCAGCTATGATCTTCAATAATGTACTCTTTCCAACTCCAAATTTTCCAACAATACTAACAAATTCCCCCTTGACAACCCGCAAATCGAAATCTCTTAATACATAAATGTCCCCATATTTTTCACTGAGTTTTTTGATTTCTAAAAATATCATTTATTCAAGAAAAGCGTTGTTATAAATATCTTTCGTAGAATTAACTTTTTCTACTAACCCCTGCCTTATGAGTGTTTGCAACATATTATGCCACTCTTCGTCGGAAGAACTTCCAATCTTTGATGTTTTAATTAATGGGATACTAGATTTTAAAAATTCCAGCTGGTGGTCTCTGTCGAGAGATGTATTTATTTTCACGGTCTCGTCGACGGCATATTCGGGGTTTTCTATTGCATAAATCCATCCCTTTATTGTTGCATTTATGAATTTTTTAACCAATTCGGGATTCTCGCTTATTATTTTCTCGGTGGTAAATATTTTGTCTCCATAAAAATTTATACCGTAATCTCTAGGTTTAATTAAATTAGTTGCTAGACCATCCTTATTTAAAAGATAGGGTTCGTTATTTTCATAAACAACCTCTGCGTCAGTTCTTCCGGTTTTGAGTTGAGATAAATCAAAGGTTTTTGCTTCAGTATCAATATTGCTATTACTTAATCCTTCTTTATCGAGCAGGGCCTTAAAAATTATTTCATCGTCATCCGAATAAACTATCCCTACCTTTTTATCTACCAAATCTTGAGGTTCAATAATATTTTTTTCTTTTAAAGAAATTATGGCGATGGGTGATTTTTGATAAATAACCGCAATGGCCACAACTGGTATCCCTTGTTCTCTGGCTAAAATAATCTGATTACCGCTTGTAATTCCAAAATCGTCCGTGCCATTTACCACCATTTGAACGGGTGAAATATTCGGACCGCCCGGGTTAATCGCTACCTTAAGATTGTTGTCTTGGTAGTACCCTTTGCTGCTTGCAACATAATATCCAGCAAACTGAGCCTGATCTAACCATTTAAGCCTCACCGAAACCTCTTGTAGATTTTCTTCGGTATCTTTTCCGCCAAGGTTATTTATGAACAAAAATAAAGCGCCCGCCGCCACAACGATAGCTATGGCGATTATAATTTTTTGTTTCATGGATAGAATGAAAAAATTAAAATATAATATAATTATAACACATATCTCGCGATTTGTATATAATAATTATACCATAAGCTTGTTTTTAAAAATCATCGTACAGACCCTAGGATTTAAGGTGTTTAAATCCTTGCCTAAGATATTCCGCTACGTTGGGCGAAAAATCGTAAGAATTTAGGTCGCTTTCGGTAATCCACGCCACATCGTGAGTGTCTTCGGATGGTTTAGCAATTCCCTCGGCCCAATAACAAATAAAAATCATAGCAACAACGCACTGACCACCAGTTCTTATAAATGTATTATTGGTGACTAGTTTTATGTCGTCGCCAATCTCTATGTCAACCTCCTCTTTTACTTCTTTTTTTAGTGTTTTTTCCAAGACATTCCACACATCCCCTCTAGCTTCCTCCACCTTTCCGCCCGGAATCGTCCATTTACATGGATCATGATTTTCATTTATTCCTCTCTGCGAAATTAATATTTTATTATCTTTTACCACTAAAGCATTCGCAATTATTGAATAAAACATAAATTTTAAAATTAATTTTTATGCTCATATGTATTAAAGTATAATATATCAAAATATGTGTTTTGTAAATCACCCTTAATGCCTTTATATATGGCGCTATAGGGACTTTTCGGCGCCACTAATTATCTAAAGTTAAGGTCGAAACTCATTGCCAATATTGCTAATTATTGCTAAGCTGATCTCGAGGGTTCGAATCCCTCCCTCTCCGCCGACTAAAAATATGAACAAAAACATTATATTAATTTTCCTGATATTGTTGGCAATCATCGCCGGCAGCGCATACCTGTGCAACAATCAGGAAAAGCAGAATGAAACCGCTGTCAGAAGCGTGGTTGAAGAATTCGGAAAGGTTCTGAAAAACGTTTCCTTGCTCGCTCCCCGGGAAATCCTCAACCAAAGCCTGGACCAGAATTACAAAGATTTCCTGGCGCCTGCTCTGCTTGAAGAATGGAAAAACGATCCCTCAAAATCCCTGGGCCGCTTTACCTCAAGCCCCTGGCCGGAAAGAATAGAAATTGATGGAGTTGAAAAAATCTCTGATGAGTCATACCTGGTCCAGGGATACATAATTGAAATGACAAGTACGGGAGAAACAACGATAAAACGCCATGTGGCCCTGAGCGTTGAGAAAAACAATGACCGCTGGCTCATTATCAGCATGGCTGTCGGCTCTTACCAAGACGCCTGGAACATATTCAGCTCCGCAAGCGTGGAATTCCAGTATCCGGAGAATTTGCCTGCCCAATACATTTCTACCGCCGAATGGCCTCCCAAAATCACCTTTACCGAAGGACCGCTGGTTTGCCAGGAAACCCCGCTGGAAAGCAGTTTTCCCTTGAGAATAATGCGAAAAACCATTAACGACAGCATTTATTGCATTCAGGCAATGAGCGAAGGAGCGGCTGGCTCGACCTACACCGACTACACTTATTCAACTCTTAAAGACGAAAAAATCATCAGCGCCAATTTCGTGTTGCGCTATCCCCAGTGCCTGAACTACGACGACCCGAACAAAAGCAATTGCCAAAGCGAACGGGAAACCTTTGACCTAGACAGCATAATAGACCGCGTCTTTAAAAGCGTAAAAACATTCTAAATCAATGGAAGAAAAGTTTCTAAAAATAAAAGAAATCGTGGAAAAGGAGCTCTCCCAGGCCGACCACGACATGGACCACGTGATGAGGGTGTACAGTCTTTCCTTGAAGCTGGCGGAAAACGAGGAGGTTGACTTGGACGTTCTCAAATCCGCTGCCCTGCTCCACGACATTGCCAGAGTAAAAGAAGACAGCGACTACACGGGAAGCACTGACCATGCTGTCCTGGGAGCGGAAATGGCCATGCCCATTCTGAAAGACCTCGGATTTCCGGAAGAGAAAATACGAAAAATACAGGATTGCATCGCTTCCCATAGATACAGAACAGGCAGCGAGCCGAAATCAATGGAGGCAAAAATATTGTTCGACGCCGACAAGCTTGACAGTTTGGGCGCCATCGGCATTGCCAGGGCTTTTGCCTGGGTGGGAAGAAACAACGCCAAAATATATTCCGAAGAAGACGTCGGGGAATATATAAAGAGCAATCTGGGAGGCCAGAAGGCCGGAAAAATACAGGACAAGACAAAACACTCTCCCCAGGCCGAATTTGAAACCAAACTGAAATTCCTGCAGGAAAAGCTCTACACTCCCAAAGCCAAAGAAGTCTGCAAAGAAAGGACGGAATTCGTCAAAAACTTCCTGGACACCCTGGAAAAGGAAATAAAGGGAGGGATTGAATAATTCGGGCTTTTATCCTATACTCTTATTATCAACAGAGAAATAAAGGTTCCGTCCTTTTCCCTGTTAAGTAATTTGAAAATTTGTGGTATAATAGAATAATGACCGAGCTGTCGATATATAAAAAATCGGAAAGAGCCGTTTTCCCCAAAGGCGCTCAGAGAAGTTTTTTGATTGTGGCGCAGAAATCATCGGGAATCGCTTGGCGGTCGCTGGCAAGCAAATTAAACATCTCTGAAAGAACTTTAACCGACTGGAAAAAAGAAAAGTATTCTCTGCCCCTAAAAGCGCTGAATCGCATCAGCCGATTATCCGGCATTAAAGCACCAACCGACATTAAAACAAAAGGGCCTTATTGGTATGCCAAAAAAGCGGGTGAGATTGGCGGCAAAAAGGTTTTTGAAAAATATGGCCATGTCGGAGGAGATCCGAACAAAAGAAAAATGGCTTGGCGCGATTGGTGGAATAAAGAGGGCAAATTAAATTTAAATATCAATTTCAAGCCCCAAAAAATTAAAATCCCCCAAAAAAGTCCGGGTTTAGCAGAATTTGTCGGAATCATGATTGGCGACGGAGGCATGAGCGACCATCAAATACATATAGCTTCTAACTATGTTACCGACAATCATTATATCGATTTTGTAAAAAACCTTATTAAAAAACTTTTTGAATTAAATGCTAGTGTCTACCGTAGAAAAAACAGCAAATGCGCGGTCATAGTGGCCTCAAGGGTCAATTTGGTTAAATTTTGCAAATCGATAGGCATAAAAACCGGCAATAAGTTAAAACAAAATTTGGATATTCCTGCCTGGATTAGGTCTAATAAAAAATTTCGTGCTCCGTGTATCAGGGGCTTGATGGATACGGACGGCTGTATATATCTAGAATGTCACAAGACAAACAAGAAAAAATATTACTATCCAAGGTTATCTTTCGTAAGTCATTCCGAAAACTTAAGAGGGTCGGTATATAAAATTCTTTTGGGGCTGGGATTTAATCCAAAAATACGCAACAATAGAAGTGTACAGATAGAAGACCGGCAGGAAATTATAAGATACTTTAAAACAATCAAAACGAATAATTTAAAGCATTTGGATAGGTTTAATAAATTTTTTGGAGGAGTCGGATAACGGCTATTCCACCAGTCTTGAAAACTGGAGTCCCGGAAGGGACTTGTGGGTTCGAGTCCCACCTCCTCCGCACATCAATGAACAAACTCAAAACCATATTATTCATAATCTCCCTGCTGGCTGTCTCCTCCCCTGCTCTGGCCGAGGAAATACAGAACTACGAAACTAACATCGTCATTAACGCCGATGCCACGATTGACGTTCAGGAAAAAATACTCTACGACTTCGGACAAGAGCAGAGGCACGGAATCTACCGGGACATTCCTTTCAGATACAATGCCCGGGGAGGGATATATACGGTTAAAATAGGAAATGTTTCCGTGCTTGACGAACAAAACCAGAAATATGTTTTCTCCACCTCGACTTCCGGGAACAATTTCAGGATAAAAATAGGCGACCAGGATGCTCTTGTTTCCGGCCAGAAAACATACATCATCAGCTACAAAGTCAAAAGAGCCATCAACTATTTCGAAGACCACGACGAGCTGTACTGGAACGCTATTGGAGGAAACTGGACAGCGGACATCAAGAAAGCTTTAATAAGGATAACCTTTCCGGACAACGACAACACGACTTATGCCTGCTACTACGGACAGCTGAACAGCCAGATATCCTGCTTTACGGAAAAACAAGGAAATCAGCTGGTAATCGAGCGCAATCAAACTATCCCTCCGGAGAATTACCTGACCGTGGTGGTGGGACTGCCCAAAGGAATATTATACGAGCCGAGCGCTCTGGAAAACGTCAAGAATAAAATACTGGACAATATCGTTCTCGTTTTCCCTTTGGCAGTTTTCATCTTTCTTTTCCTTAAATGGTACAGACAGGGACGCGACCCCAAGGGCAGGGACGTTATCATCGCCCAATACCAACCCTTGAAAGACCTCTCTCCCCTGGAAGCAGCCACCCTGCTCAGCGAAAACTTTGAAATCAAAAACATTCCGGCAGAGATAATCAACCTGGCCGTCAAGGGATATCTGAAGATAGAAAAGACGGGCAAGGCCTCTTTTTTCACCAAGCCCGATTTTCTTTTAATAAAAACAAAAGAGGAAGACGCTTCTTTGTCCGACAACGAAAAGCTCCTGCTCAAGAATCTTTTTCGAAGCAGGCAAAAAGTTTCCTTGTCGAGCCTGACGGCCGAAGACCTTGATGCCAAAAAACTCGAAGAAAACATTCTCAAAAACCTCGTGGCCAAGGACTATTTCCCGGCCGACCCGACAAAAGTACGAATACCGTATATCATTACAGGCATTATTTTCATCGTCGCGGGCTTCTGCTTCCTGGCCATCGGATTCCTCTGGCTCTTCAGTCTTTTAATATCAGGCATCATGACCATTGCTTTCGGAGCCGTAATGCCCAGAAAAACAGCGAAAGGGGTTGAAGCCAAAGAATACCTCTTCGGTTTGAAAAAATACATTTCCGTGGCCGAGGTCAGAAGGATAGAATTTCATAACGCTCCAAAAAAAACTCCCCAACATTTCGAGGAGCTTCTTCCTTTTGCCATGATTTTCGGCCTGGAAAAACAATGGGCCGAACAATTCAAGGGAATAACCTATTCCCCTGCCTGGTACAATGACAGACAGATGGGAGCGTTCAACTCGGTCGTTTTCGCCGACAGCTTAAAAAGCTTTTCCAGCTTGGGAGCGTCTTCTTTTGCGCCCAGTGGCGGAAGCGGATTCAGCGGAGGCGGAGCGGGCGGAGGATTTGGCGGAGGCGGAGGCGGAAGCTGGTGATTTGGAGCGATAATCTTCTATGGCTTTTTTCAGGGCCTGATTGGCCAAAACAGAGCAGTGAACCTTTTCTCTGGGCAGTCCCCCCAAAGATTCGACAATCTCGTCTTTGGTGATTTTCGACGCCTGCTCAAGAGTCTTGTTCTTGGCCAGCTCCGTGGTAATGGAAGAAGAAGCAACGGCAGCCACGCAGCCCAGGGTCTCGAACCCGATGTCCTTGATGTTTTTTTCTCCCTTTTTATTCTTTCCCACCTTGATGTAAACCTTCATCAAGTCCCCGCAGACAGGATTGCCCACCATTCCCACTCCGTCGGGATTCTTGATTTTCCCCCTGTTCTTGGGCTTGAGAAACTGGTTTAGTGTTTTTTTAGTGTAATTGTTCATATTCTTCCAAAACATTGCCGGATATTTCCCTTAATTTGGCAACTGCTTTTTTAATTTTCTCCACAATGAAATCAATGTCTTTTTTGGTAGTGTCTTTTCCCAGAGTCAGACGCAGAGAACCGTGCGCCTCTTCCGGCTTCAGGCCAATGGCTGAAAGGACATGGGACGGCTCAAGAGAACGGGAAGAACAAGCCGAACCGGTTGAAGAAGCTATCCCCTCCTTGTCCAAAAGCATGACCAAACTTTCGCCCTCGATGTTGTTAAAAGTGAAATTGGCATTGTTGGGCGAACGCTTGTCCAGAGAGCCGTTCAATCTTGACAAGGGAACCTCTTTTAAAACTCGGGAGATAAGATGATTTCTCAGTTGCAAAATGTTCTTGTCTTTTTTCACCAAATCCAAGGCCTTGGCCAGACCAACGATTCCCGGCACATTGTGGGTCCCGGCCCTCATCTCCCCTTCCTGGGATCCGCCTTCCTGAACGCGGGAAATCAAAGACCCTTTTTTGATGTATAAAAGCCCTATTCCTTTCGGCCCGTATATCTTGTGCCCGGACATGGAAAGGAAATCCACTCCCAGCTTTTTGACGTCGCAATTGAAATAGTTCACGGCCTGGGTGGCGTCGGTGTGGAAAAGTATTTTTTCTTCCAGTAATTTTCCGATTTCTTCAATTGGTTCAAGCGTTCCGATTTCATTGTTGACATACATAATGGAAACGAGAATCGTGTTCTTTCTGATTGCCTTCTTGACGCTTTCAACAGAAATTATTCCTCTCGAGTCCGGCTTTAAATAGGTTACTTCGGCCAGGCCGTCTTTCTCAATGCCCTGACAGGCCTCCAGAACGCAATGATGCTCTATGGCAGAAGTGACGATATGCGGCTTTCTCGATTGACTGGCCTTGACCACTCCCTTAATCACCCAGTTGTTTGATTCAGTGGCTCCGGAAGTGAAAAAAATCTCCTCAACCGAACAATTGAAAAACCCGGCTGCTTTTGAACGCGCTTCTTCAACCGCTTTTCGAGCCTCCCGGCCGAAAGAATGAAGGGACATGGGATTGCCGTATTTATTGGTGAAATACGGCAGCATAGCCCTTAAAACCCTTTTATCAACTGGCGTGGTGGCTGCATGGTCCAGATACATTCTCTTCATAGCTCAAGGTTAACACTACCAAAATCTTCTGTCAAACTTTTAAATTTTTGGGGATTGTGGTATTATTATGGCAAGATAATATTGATGTTAAAAAAATGATCAACCAAGATTTATTAACATACATTAAAAAGAAAATTGAAAAAGGCTCTTCCCGGGAAGAGATAAAAGAAACGCTGGTGAACACCGGCTGGAAAGAAGAAGTCGTAGAAGAAGCTTTCTCTTTTTTGAGAA
>Ga0265297_10009242_pt1 | contig 12802 bp, 4 predicted proteins | sample Munlanlwell13791_FD_192502 | JGI IMG/M metagenome (GOLD analysis project Ga0265297, IMG submission 192502) | Leachate microbial communities from a municipal landfill in Southern Ontario, Canada - Leachate well 137-91 | ecosystem: Engineered > Solid waste > Landfill > Unclassified | place...
CTGTCTAATAATTTTTTCACTTTAAAAGCCCTTATGCCATATCGCGCCAATTATTGCCTTTTTTAATATCCACCGCAAGAGGAACTTTAAGCTCATAAGGACTTATCATTTCTTTTTCAATAAGCTAAGCATTTGCGCTTCTTCTTCTTTTACAACCTCAAAAAGCAATTCATCATGTATCTGCAGTAAAAGCTTTGATCCCAAACCTTTTTCATTGATCTTGCGAAAGATATTAACCATTGCAAGCTTAATAATATCGCTTGCGCTGCCCTGAATGGGACTATTGACTGCTATTCTTTCTGCAAACTGTTTCATATTCCTGTTCTGGCTTGAAATATCAGGAGTATATCTTATTCTTCCGAGTATTGTCCTGACAAATCCGTCTTGTTCCGCTTTTTCAAGTGTTTCTTTGATATACTTTGCCACACCGCGGTATTTAAGAAAATATGTATCAATATATTGCTGCGCTTCTTCTTTGTAAATACCAAGTTCCTGAGCCAATCCGAATCCTGACATACCATAAACAATGCCGAAATTTACCACTTTTGCGCGGCTGCGCATAGTATCGTCTATTTGCGAAACAGGAAGACCGAAGATCTCAGAAGCTGTCCTCAGATGTATATCCTGATTATTTTTAAACGACTCAACAAGATTCTCGTCTTCTGAAAGATGCGCAAGAACCCTTAACTCTATTTGGGAATAATCCGCAGAAATAAATATTTTCCCTTCTTCTGCAATAAATGCGCGCCGTATCTGCCTTCCTATTTCAGTTTTCACCGGAATATTCTGCATATTCGGTTCGCTTGAAGAAAGCCTGCCCGTTGAAGTACCTGTCTGGTTAAAAGATGAGTGTATTCTTTTTGTATCCGCATCAACAAGTTTTGGCAGCGTATCCACATAAGTTGATTTCAATTTTGCCAACTGCCTATGACTGAGAACTTTTTCTGCTATCTCATATTTTGGCGCAAGTTTTTCAAGCACATCAACATCAGTAGAAAACCCTGTTTTTGTTTTTCTTACAGGAGTATATTTTAATTTTTCGAAAAGGATACGTGCAAGAACTTTCGGAGAATTGATATTGAATTCTTCACCTGCCAATCCGTAGATCTCGCGGGAAACTTTATCAATATCTATCTCCATTCTTTTACCAAGTTCAAACATATATTCTGAATCGATCTTGATGCCTGAAAGCTCCATATCAGAAAGTACTTTGGTAAGAGGCATTTCAACTTTTTGGAATAATTCAAACATGCCTTTTTCTTTAAGCTCTTCACTGAGTTTTTCTTTTAATTTAAAAATATCAAAAACTTCTTTATCTGCACTTGAATCTTCCCATCGGATAACTTCAGAAGGAAGTTTTGTTTTGAAACCATCCGAATCCAGAAGATAAAGCGCAAGTTTAAGATCAAAATCAAAACCTTCAGGCCTAATACCTATTTTACAAAGAACATTTAATTTTTCTTTAAGATCATAACCTATTTTTTCTATTAACTTATTTTCCAAAACCGGTTTAATACTTTTCAAAATTACTGTATCAAAGAAAAAAACTTTTTTATCTGTTAAAATGCAAAAAACCGTATTCTCACGATCATTGTTTCCTTCTATTGCAAAAATTCCAGTTTTCTCTATCTCTTTTTTAAATAGGTCTGTTTCTTTTTCAGACCTTACTACAACAACATCTGTCAGAACCTCGCGCTTTTCTTCTTCTTTGTCAGTTTTGCCATTATCTTCAAAAAGATCACCCTGTGACCCAATGTCTTTTAAAAGCTTTGTAAATTCAAGTTCTTCAAAAAGTTTTGCAAGAGACTGGTTGTCGGGCTGCCCCACCTTCAGATCTTCAGCTTCCAGATCCAACGGTACATTTTCATCTATCTTTGTAAGTTTTCTACTTATTTCAAGATCTTCGATATGAGAATTTATTTTCTCTTTTACAGATGGCTGCAATTTATCCAAATTCTTAAGGATATTCTCAATGTTCCCAAATTCGTTAATAAGTTTTGCAGCGGTTTTTTCACCTATACCTTTAACTCCAGGTATATTATCAGAAACATCACCTGAAAGAGCAAGAATGTCAATTATTGCAGCGGGCTCTACGTTATAGACCGATCTTACTTTTTCCGGGTCATAAACAATGATTTCGTTGGGCTTCTTATTGATCACCCAGACACTATCATTAACAAGCTGTAAAATATCTTTATCTCCGGAAACTATCCGAACATCAAATTCATTCTTAAATTTTCTTGCAAGAGTGCCAAGAATATCGTCTGCTTCAAAACCGGATTTTTCTATAATACATATATTATATTTATTAACTATAGCTTTAATATACGGTATTTGTTTTAAAAGATCTTCAGGAGGTTTTTGCCGGGTTGCTTTATATCCCACATAAAGATCATGCCTGAAAGTTTTTCCGGGAAGATCAAATGCAACCGCAGCATATTCAACGGTTTCTTCCTTAATAAATTTCAGGACCATATTCGCAAAACCGTATATTGCACCAGTAGGCATCCCCTTGGAATTCTTTAAAGCCGGCAGAGCATAAAATGCCCGGTAGATCAGGTTTTGCCCATCTATCAAAAAAAGTTTTTTCTTTTCCACTATAAATTCTTCTTAAAATACTGTAATTTGGTATATATTAGATATATTATATTATAAAATCCTAAAAAAGCAAGAAAATAATCCAAAAAAACAATGTTTTTAAATGTCTTTAAAACAAAAAATGCCGCCATAATCTGGCAGCACTTAAAAGGATAAATTCTTTGTAAATACTCGTAGGGGATTGATTCATCAAACCCGTTAATTATTAAGTTATGCTTTTGTGGGTCGGATGAATCCGACCCCTACATTATAGTTTTACTTTGTAGTTGTCCAATTCATTGGACTATAATTTGCCCGATGAATCGGGCGACTACAACCTTGTTCCCTTGTTAACTTGTCAACTTATTTTTCTCTGTACTCTGTACCCTGTACTGTATTTAGAACTTTGCAATCAACGATATCCTGTTTGTCATACCAAGTTCTCCATATGGAACAAAAGAATAATCTATAGTCAGGAAATTAATATTGAATCCTGCCCCTACACTTAAGCCTGATAAAGCTCCGAGTGAAAATGTTGCTGAATTGTATTTATATCCGCCACGAAGAGAGAACATAGGATGCAGTGCCCATTCCATACCTGCGCTAACTATATAGACATTGTCTATTAAACCATAGTTAAAATCAGAAGCTAAGGTAAGGTTAATGGGAAATTTATTTGCTATACCTATCTTAAAGTTCATAGGAAGCGGGTATTGCTCAGAAATAAAAGCACTTTCTAATCCAAGGTTCTGAAGAGAAACTCCCATCATAAGGTCTTTGTATAATTTAAATTTCAATCCAAGATCAAATGCTCCGCCATAAGCAGAGATATCATCAAGCTGTTGATAGATAAATTTGAAAGTAGCTCCTGCACTCAAGTTACTTGATAAAGACTTAGCATAAACTACAGACGCAGAAACATCCCTTGCAGGAGCATATCCGTCAGGATTTACAGTATCAGATGTCCTTCTTTCTATATCATCAATCCATAATACTGTAGCGCTTCCTCCTAATACCCCTCCTAAGCAAGGCTGACAATATGCAATATTCTCATACCTTATTGACTGAAGCCATTCTGTATGAAGGAATGATAATTGGCGGTTAGTGATACTAGAAAGGCCTGCAGGATTATATGTCATTGCATTTATGTCATCAGATACTGCAACAAATGCTTCACCCATAGCAACAGCTCGCGCTCCTGCTCCAAGCTTAAGGAATTGCGCTCCTGTAGAACCGGGATAAAGGGCAAAAGAATTAAATGCGCAAAACGAAAAACTCAAAGCAATAAATAAGAAAACCAACAAAAATCTTTTTTTGTTATTCATTTTTACCTCTGTATTTATTAATCACTTCTTTAGTCCCCCTCTTTTAAAAGAGGGGTTAGGGCCAAAAGTAGGTTCCTCTAGGAAGAGATTTTTTCAAGCATTTCTCAAATCCCCCTTAATCCCCCTTTTTCTAAGGGGGAAATTTTTAGGGTATTGCCACCTTTTACATTATTTGTAGGGGCTTCCCGCCTGTCGGCGAGGCCCGCCTGACAACGGGCAGGCAGGGATTTATCAAGCCCGAAAATTATTAAATTCTTTTTCATGGGTCGGATGAATCCCCGCCTGTCGGCGAGGCAGGCGACCCCTACATTTGTTTCCTTGTCAACTTGTTGATTTATTTGCTTATTCCCTGCACTCTGTACCCTGTACCATGTACTGTATTTACCTAATTACCATAACCTTGATTATCTTCTTTTGCTTATCAGGATTTGTCATAAAGCAGATGTATACTCCGCTTGAGACCTTTTCATCCCAATCATTCTTTAGGTCCCAGTTCAGATAATCAAGACTGTCATCTTTATCTAAGGTCCTTACAAGCTCTCCTGCAATATTGTATATGTATATGGTAGTTTGCGCTGTGATGTGTTTGAATGTAACTTGTTGTCCCCTCTTTGAAGGATTAGGATATGCTATTGCTTTTGTCAAATCAATTGCTGCTCCCATTATCCTTGGAGCTGTGCTTAAACCATAACCTTCTTTTGTAATATTGATGGTGTCAGAATAAACATCGGATACATTGGAATCAGCATCAATAAATTTGACATACACTGTTTCACTTTCATTCATAATCCAATCCGTTCCCTTCACCCTCTTTGGTATTCCATTGGAATAAAGAAAAGAAACTTCTGAATCGCTTAGGGCAGTGTTTCTCCAGATAAGCACTTCGTCAATGCCTCCTGTCCAGTTGTATGAGGATGAGTAGTATGAACCTATTGTAACAGGGTTTGAAGTAATGTTGACTGAACTTATCGTGTTTGAGGGAACATCTGTGTCGCTTGCGTCTTGTCCATCATAATACATTTTTAAGGAATAGCAGGTAGTCTCGCCTGTCCATACAAGCACGGCATTGTGCCATTTTCCGTCATCCCAGCTTAGGTTTGTTGCATTGCGGTATACATAGGTACTATTGTTTTCAAAAATGTAAGCCTGAAAACGGCCATCGGAACCATTAATAAAACACCAGTCCCGATTCGAACTGTTATCTTTTGAGATAAAAGCAGCACTTTGCAATGCGCCCTTAAACCATATTGAAATAGTCATTGGGGTTCCAAGAACAAACTTTAGGTCATCCGAATTTGGTATCTCTACTTTACCGGAAGTAAGATAAATGCCTTTATCGACTGCGCCTGTTTCGCCATAAGTAATGTTTGTCTGATTTGTACTGTCGTGATGATTGGAAGTCTTGTCGTATATTGTGCCTTCATTTTCTTCACATTCCCAGAAAGCAACAATATTGGAAGGCTGTGGAAGACCAAGAGTATCGGAAAGAGAAGAAAAAGTGTATGTGTTAGGCGATGTAAAGTTCGAGTCATTGGATATTACCACCTTATCTACTCCTGTCTGTGTATCAACTGCACAAAAAGATAGCACAACATTATTGATTATGCACGCCGTATCGCCGCAATTAATAATTACCGAACCGACTGGGCCATCAAAATCTCCCTGCAGTTCTATTGTATCAGAATAGGTTGAAGTATTTCCAATGCTGTCTTCGTATTTGACGTAGATGGTTTTAATGCCGTTACCCGGAAGCAGTGTCCAGTTAACTGTTGTGTCAAAAGTATTCCCCGAAATGTTTAAAACAAGCGAGTCCGTAAAATCCGAATAATTAGAAATGTATGCCCTGCACAGGCCTGACTGGGTGTCTTCTGCGGACAAATAAAGTATGGCGGTATTAGCTAAAGTGGCCTCTGCGCCATTGTCTATTACAATAAAACCCGAAGGAGCGTTTTGTTCTTTTTGGAATTCAACAGAGTCAGAATATATTTCGGAAACATTGCCTGCATTATCGATAAACTTTGAGTACACGGTTTTGATTCCATTCTCTGAATCAATTGTCCAATCTGTTCCTTTTAGTCTTTTTGGTGCACCATTGGAATAAAGAAAAGAAACTTCATTATCTGTAAGTTCTACGTCATTCCACATCATTACTTCATCTATTTTACCCTGCCAGTAAAAATTGTAGGCTGAACGATTTCCTATACGCAGCTTAGTTGTAATATTACCTATTGCTCCCACAAGAGAACCTCCTGTGTATTCCTGCTGCTGGGATTCAATACCATTTATATAGATCTTGATAGTTCCTGCATTATATGTGCATACTATATGATACCATGTATTCAGATTTATTGCCCCGGCCGCAGTATTTGTATATCTATATATTGAGCTTGTCTGGGAAACATAGAAATTGAGCTGACCGTTGGGTAAAGCACGCACCAAAATACAGGGATCTTCGTCTGCATCTCCAACATTGATTACCCATCTTTCTTGAGAATTGTCCGTCCAATAGACCCAAGATGAAACAGAAAACTTATCTTTACTGCCTACACCTATAACACCTGCATCCTTGTAGCAATAACCATTTGAACCGTTGTAACTTAAACAATTATCAAGCCTTCCCGCTTCATTATATGAAATATTGTTTGATGTTAAATTGTTATTTCCAAGCTTATCTACAATTGCTCCGCTTGTTTCCTCGAACTGCCAGAATGATACCATCTTCGAGGCTTGAGGTAATCCTAGGCTATCGGAAAGAGAAGAAAAAGTGTATGTGTTAGGCGATGTAAAGTTCGAGTCATTGGATATTACTACCTTGTCTACGCCGGTTTGCGTATCTATTGCAGAAAAAGATAACACAACGGTTTCAGATATGCAAAGAGTATCGCCATAATTAATTACAACGGAACCAATCGGTGAAGCTAAATCCTCCTGCAATTCTATTGTGTCAGAATAAACAGAAGTATTCCCGACATTATCTTCATAGCAGACATAAACAGTTTTTGTCCCATTACCTGTAGTAAGTGTCCAATTGACGGTTGTATCCAAAGTATCACCTGAAATATTCATAACAGTTGAATCGGAAAAATCGGAGGAGTTAGAGATGTGAGCTCTCTTTAACCCTGAATTTGTATCCGAAGCAATAAGTGAAAGCATTACAAACTTGCTTGATGCGGTGTCTGTCCCTGTATTGATAGTGACAGAACCTGAAGGCGGAACGATATCGCAAGAAAAATATATCAAATCTGAATATACTTCTGAAACATTATTCTGCAAATCAATAAATTTAGCATATACGGTATTTGTATCTCCAGGACAAGGGATCGTCCATTCAACCCCCTTCATCCTCTTGGGAACACCATTTGCATAAAGGAATAAGATCTCTGTATCGCTTAATGCGGCTTTGTAAATCATGGGTTCGTCAATCTTGCCATTAAAATCGTCAGGAGGATTAAGATTGTTATTGTATCTTCCTATTAATAACGGCGCATTTGAGTTGTAAATTCCGCCAGTGTACGAAACCGAATCTTCCAAAACACCATTTAGATAAAATTTCACATATGAACCGTCCATTTCCACGACAAAAAAAGACCATGTGTCTTTTGGAATGATATAATTGTACGGAACAAATGATAAATCCCAAGGATTTCCACCAGACGAAACACATACAAAGCAAGAATAATATTGTCCATTTGTATAGGTGATTCCGATATCATAAGAAAAATAGCTGCCGTAATATTGCGCTTTTGCAAAAATAGGTTGCTGATAATTTGTACCATGAGGATAGATCCATGCGGCAAATGTCATGGTACCGGTAGTAAAGTCATCATGGTCTTCAACGCTTATGTAATCTCCACTCCCATCAAATGCACCGCACCGCGATATTTTTCCTGACGACGAGGTAGTCGCATTACCATATGCCGTCCCACTATAATTATTTGCCTTGTCTTTTACCTCTCCTGCCGTGCCATTCCACAAACTTTCTTCGAACTGCCAGAAAGCAACAAGCTTTGAACTTTGAGGAAGAGCGAGGGTTTCCGATAACGCCGGATAAGGGTAGGTGGCCGGCGAAGTAAAACCCGGATTATTGGAGATTACCACGGCATTAACCATTGTCTGCGTATCAACTGCGGTAAGCGAAAGAATAACATTGTCGTCAAAACAAGCGGTGTCTCCATAATTAATGATCATCGAACCTTGCGGAGGGATCAGATCTTCGGGCACCTCTATTGTGTCGGAATATGTTGAGGTGTTTCCGCTGTTATCCTGATATCTGACATAAACGGTCTTGACGCCAACACTTATAGGCAGGGTCCACGATACTGCTTCATTGATCGAATTTCCTGAAAGCGATATTGCAATTGAATCCGAAAAATCGGAGTAATTGGATATGAACGCCTTGACAAGCCACGACAGCGTATCGGTTGCACAAAGATAAAGCGTCACGGCGTATTGCGAAGTTGTTTCCGCCCCATCATTTATGTTGATTGAACCTGAAGGCGGACTCAAATCACCATTAATAACTTTTGTGTCAATAATGGTAACATTCTGCTGGGAGCCTAGAAAATATGAACTATATGAAACAAGAAGCCTTAAAGTATACACCTGGCTAGAAGATATAGAAAAACTCCCAAGAACGGAATTCTGCACGGTATCGGAACTTTGTTGTATCAATGTCCATTGAGTCGGATGTTCTCCTTCTCCGTATTCTAATCTGTAATTCTGGAAGTCTTGCGCTTTTGCCGTGCCATGCACTTCAAATTGATCAAATCCGATAGACTTTCCTTCTACATCCATCTTTGCAACGGGATAGGTCCGGGTATCATATTCTGAAAAAATACATTTCACAATTCGGCCGCTTCCCCTGTCCGACACCAACAGATCCCCTGTTTCATCCACAAAACCTGAGCATGGAGAATTAAAATAACCAAGATTATTCCCAGCCGTACCCAATCCTTGCGTATCCATAAAAATGAAATTTGAATCAAAGCGTTTAATGTAATTATTCCCGGAATCCATAACATAGATATAGCCAAGCTTATCTACGGCAACGCCTTCGGGGTATAAAAACTGGGTATCTGTACTGCCCTGGGAACCAAAAGAAGTAACAAAACTGCCTGAGGAATTAAATATCGCAATGCGGTGATTGTTCTTGTCGGCCACATAAATATTTCCAAGAATATCGCAATCCAATCCGCAGGGCTGATCAAGTGTTGTGCCTGTAAGGCTTCCCTGAAAACTACCGCTAAGATCATATATCTTTACCGAATTTGCCGAGGTATCAGTTACATAAAGATGTTCATTTGCAATAAAAAGATTCTTGGGGCTGCCTGCACCTGTGATCTTAAAATATGCAGAATAGTCCGGCCTAAAGACTTTTATCTCCCCTTTATTTACTTCTGAAACATATATATTCCCGGTCTCATCTCTTGCGATGCCCGTAGGAAAACTAAGCGCTTCCTGATCATACATACTAAAGGAATTTATGAATTCCATATCCGAAGAGTATTTCACTATGCGGTTGTTGCCTGAATCCGCAACAAAAATACTTCCCGGATATGACTGATTGTTGTTATTATTCCCGCCTACAGATGCGCATAATGTCCTGTCCGGAGCGTCAAATCTCAAACCTGTAACTTTTATGCCAAAGTAAGGCTCAAGAGTCCCGCTTCCTGTTACCCCGGCTGAAGGCAGGCTTGCTGAAAACTGTAATTTTATATCATGCATTCCTGAAGGAGGAACGTTTGCTTGGGTGTATAAATTATATAGGTTAACTGACCCGGGCTGGGCTGAGACACTGTAACCGTAGATGTTAAGATTTGTATATTGGGCTGCAAGACTGGATAATTGGGAATAGGTAAAAGTAAAGTTGGGGCTTAAGGAAAGGCCGTAAGCTGAATTTGAAGGCACCAATGATATCCAATAAGTGTTACAGCTGTATTTTCTTAATGTAAAATCATATTCAGTATCGTAAGGCCATGATGGTTGCGTCTTCATTTCTTGTTTTGTGTATTGGGTTTCATGGATTATAGGGTCATCTGATTGAGGGTAAACATAATTCCAACTTAGGTCTATTGTTCCGTCTGGAAGCTTGTGTATCACCCATTGCTGCCCAAGAGGAAGCAGCACATTAAGCCACCAGCTTGGCCCCCAATATTGACCGTAAAAATAATCAGAGCCGCTGTCATAAACACATAAAGGTTCATCCGTAGTTCTTGAAATTGTAGTCTCATTACCTGCCTCATCTGTAACGCTAAAGGTAACGCTGCCTTTGGTAAGTATTTCAGAAGAAAAAGAAACCTGGGTACTGGGAGTACCAGATGAATAGCCGGGCCCTGTAACTGCTATTATATTATTGTCGTCTGTAATCGTAACGGGCACAAGAAAACCGATGGGAAGATCGTCATACGGCCAAGCCGGAGCTACGGAAATATTGGGTGGAGTGATATCTACGGTGAAACTGTGCTGCGACTCGGAGGACCAATTCCCTGCCACATCCTTTGCTCTCAAATGAATTGTGTGCTGACTTTCAGATAAACTATCAATATCTATTTCGGCTGAAATATTCACTGTTATACTATCAAAAGAACCTTGTATTGCGATTGGATTGCCGGAATTATTATCAATATAGTACTCTGCCCCATTAATGAAACCTTGGGTATCGGTAACATTAGCGGTAAGCGTAGGGTCATGATTTGTCATTTCAGGGGTAATTTCCATGTTGGTTATAACGGGAGGGGTTGTGTCTACGGGATAACTGGTGGAATCTTCAGGATCAGTGCTTGATGCGTTTTCAACATCATCGGGATATCCGTCATTGTCGTCATCTGGATCAATTAAATTGGGAATTCCGTCTCCGTCAGTGTCTTCTGCTATTGTGAAGTTATGGAGGATATCATAGCCAGCATTGTAAACTTCTAAGTCTTCATCAGCATCCAATTGATTGCCATCCTCTGCCTCGGCATAAATGCTTATATGATAATCTCCTTCGGAAAATGTATTATCTATTTGAATTGAACCAGTCCAGACTGTTGAGTCAGACCAAGAACCATTTGATACTTGATAAGTTGTATATGGAGAAGATTTTCCAAATTTTACAATGGGCAAACTTTGTGTTTTCATGGGACAATCAAAAGTAATTTGAAATTGTAACGTTCCCTGCCCAATAGGGTTTGAAACATCCTCAACGGGATTTGTTGCATCTGGGTCTGAATATGCTTCATATTTTTGTTGTCCAACTGATGTCAGAATTACTCCCTTTACGATGGGAGAATCGGGAAGATGAAGGTAAAGTCCTCCAATTGGATATTCTCCAGCATCTTTCTCTTCATTCTCATTTGCATCATAATATTTATCATCAAAATAACTAAATGGCTCATTATTATGATCATTAGTATGGGCATTAAAATATACTTGCCCGCCAATATTAGTAACTATTATCGAATGAAAATATGATTTAACGGGAACCGAGAGAGAAATTGGGTCTCCGACATCAATTGTCGAACTAATTGCTCCATGATAGTTTATTAAAGCATTCGGCAATTCAGCAGCTCTAATTAAGCAACCTTTATTATCCATATATCCTTGATTTGAACCAAATCTAATTCCACCGGCCCTAAGACATTGTGAAACATAATTAGTACAGTCTCCACCTTCAGTACTATAATCATAATAAACAGAGTTTCTCATTACCTCTGTCTCGCCTGCCCACTGATTGGCATATGATACGGCGTTTTGTCGATCATAGGCAAACATTTTTACGGTGGGATAACTAATAATCAAAAAAATAGATAAGAAAAATACTAATCGATAATTAGATAATCTTTTCATCTTATACTCCAATATTTCTTATTGCTTTTTTTGTTATAAATTTTCTATAGCCTCTTTTTGTATTTCTTTATTTTTTAAATAATTTAACATCCACTGTGCTCTTTTTTTTACTTCTTCATTTTTGTCATTTAGAGCATTTTCTATAGCTTCTTTTGATTTTTTATCAGCAATTTTTACCAATACTTCCAAAGACCAGAGTTTCGCATTCACATCTTTACTATTTTTTAAAGATTCAATTGCTACCTGATATGCAAGAGTTTCTTCTCCTATTGTAACTAAATAAGAAGCTGCTCTTGCTCGTGTAATATCGTTATATTTTAAAGCATTTTTTAAAATGATCCTTCCACTCTCATTGTATAAACCCATAATTTGATAAATATGACCTTCACCCGCCTTTCCAAAATCTTTTTGCTTAAACAACTTACCTAGGACTTCATTGTGTCCTTCTTTAATATAAGCATCAATTACAGGTAAAGCAATTGTCCCTTCATTTAACTTATATAAACTTATTGCTGATTCAATTTGTATTTTTTTATTTTCGATATTTAAAGATCTCTTCAGAATTTCTATTGCCTTTTTATCTCCTCTTTTTTCGCCTAATATTTTTGCAGTTTCTATTCTTTTTTCTAAACTTGCATTCCTATTAAACAAAATTTTCTCAAGGTTTGCTGTAGATGTATCTCCTATATTGATTTTACTTTCTGTACTCCATCCTAAATTAAAACAACCAAAAACCATAAAAATTAAAGCTGCCAACAAAATTGTTTTGCTCATCTTTTTCATTTTACCCTCCAATCAATTTTTTTTCACGAATTCCGGGGAAAACAATTTTTCATGAGTTTTGCTTTATTTTAATCCCAATTTTCTCAAGTTTTTTTAGACTTTCTGTAATAAAGGGGACGGGTTCATTTATTTGTCCCCTTCTTTATCTTTTCTCGGCCTTCCCCTGTCTTTTTGGGTTATTTTCCTTCCAATTGCCTGTTCTATCTGATTCCTAAATTTCTCATTTCCGAATACTGAGTTTCTGTTTATACCTTCTTGTATTGATTTCCACTCTCCTTCTGGTATCGCCT
>Ga0265297_10009244_pt1 | contig 12801 bp, 11 predicted proteins | sample Munlanlwell13791_FD_192502 | JGI IMG/M metagenome (GOLD analysis project Ga0265297, IMG submission 192502) | Leachate microbial communities from a municipal landfill in Southern Ontario, Canada - Leachate well 137-91 | ecosystem: Engineered > Solid waste > Landfill > Unclassified | place...
ATGCCGCAGTAATTGAGCAGTGTATTGCCTTTTGCCGGAGCGCCGTATCCGACAATAGTCCTGCCCTGCCTCCTGAGATCATCCATAAAATCCATAATATCTCTCCGCAGCCCCAGCACTTTATCTTTGAACGCGCTGTAAAACCCTATATCGGCATACCCCGCGCGCGATTCCTTCTGCCTGAGCTGCGCAAGGCGGGTCGAGATATCCCTTGAAGGCCCGTTCCTGTGCTGCGCATAAATACGCAATGAACCGCCGTGCGTCGGAAGCTCTTCCACGTCAAATAATTCCAGGCCGTGCTTCAGAAATATCTTTTCCGCGACAAGCAGGGAAAAATATGAAAAATGCTCGTGATAAATAGTATCAAATTGGTTCTCATCAATCAGCTTCATCAAATGCGGAAATTCCATGGTAATGACGCCGCCGGGTTTTAAAAGCACCGAGAGCCCCTGCACAAAATCGTTTATATCGGGCACATGGGCAAGGACATTGTTCCCAAGCAGCAGATCGGCGCGCATCCCGCGCGCAACAAGCCGGTTAGCCGTGTCCGTGCCGAAAAAAGCCGTTTCGGTAGGAACCCCTTTTTTGCGGGCAGCTTCGGCCACATTCCGCGCAGGCTCGATACCGAGAACGCGTATGCCCCTGAGTATAAAATTCTCGAGCAAGCATCCGTCGTTGCTTGCTATCTCGATAACCGAGGAATCTTTATTCAGGCCGAACTCGGAGATCATCTTCCCGGTGTATTTCTTTGTATGCTCGAGCCAGGTGTCCGAAAAAGATGAAAAATAAGCGTAATCGCCGAAAATATTCTCCGGGCTTTCGAACTCCGGAAGCTGCACCAGGAAACATCCCTCGCAAACGTACACATCGAGAGGATACACGGGCTCTTTCTGGTTTAATTGTTCCCGCTTGAGATATGAATTGGACAACGGAGACGCTCCAAGCGATACAAATATCCGGTTAAGTTCACGACCGCAAAATCGACACTGCATCTTCAGCCTTTCACTTGCATTTACTTCCATATTTTCCACGGCGCCTGCCCGGCGCGCCAGAGATTTTCGAGTTCCCGCCGGTCACGCAGAGTATCCATGCTTTTCCAGAAACCCGCATGCCTGTACGCGTTCATCTTCCCTTCCCGGGAAAGCTTTTCAAGAGGCTCCCGTTCCCAGACACTATTATCGTCTTTGATATATTTGAACACTTCAGGCTCAAGCACAAAAAACCCGCCGTTAACCCACAAACCGTCGCCCTTGGGCTTCTCTTTGAACGACCGCACCGCATGCCCGCTGTCTATATCGAGCGCGCCGAACCTCGACGGGGGCTGAACGGCGGTTATGGTCGCATATCCGGCCTTTTTCTTATGGAACCCGATAAGCTTAGTAATATCGATATCGCCCAGGCCGTCGCCGTATGTGAGCATGAACCGCTGGCCGCCGACATATTTCTGTATGCGTTTTATCCTGCCGCCGGTCATCGTGCTCAAACCCGTATCGATCAGGGTAACTTTCCACGGCTCCGCTTTGGAACCGAGGACGCTGATCTTATTCTTTGACAGGTCAATGGTCACGTCCGTGGAATGCAGGAAATAATTAGCAAAATATTCCTTGATCAGATACCCTTTATATCCCAGACAGATAATGAAATCGTTGTAGCCAAATGAGGAAAAAACCTTCATGATATGCCAGAGAATAGGTTTTTCTCCGATCTCAACCATGGGTTTAGGTTTCAGATCAGTCTCCTCGCTCAACCGTGAACCGATTCCCCCGGCTAAAATAACTACTTTCAATTTTTCCCTCCCTGGGATCGCGACGCAATGATCCGGCGCAATTCATCTTTCAAACGGTTATATTCCATTTCCTTGGTCAAAAGAAACTCTTTAACCAGCCGGTATTTCGTATTAAATCCCTTTGTGGTAAGAAGATAGTGGATCTTCTTGATCTTCCCGGAATTGCTGGAAAAATTACTGGCTTTAATAAAGCCTTTTTTAATCAGTTCTTTTATAAGGTAATTGGTTTTGCCGAGAGATATTCCGACCTTTACTGAAAGGTCTCTCTGGGTGGACGATGGCTGCCTCTCAATTTCTTTGATCAGCGCCAGGGTTTCTTCGGAATGCGGCTGTTCAATCATTGAACATATATTTTAATCCACCGATACAAAAAGTCAAGAAAATTTGGATATTTGCGCCTTAACATAACCGGCAATGGCGCACGAAGCTGTCAATCCCGGGGATTCAATTCCCACCAGATTGATGAAACCGGGCAAACCCTTATCCGATTCATCCCTGATAACGAAATCACGGAAATCACCGCCCTCTGCCTGAAGTTTAGGCCTGATCCCGCAGGTATCCGGAGAAAGATCCGATTCATCTATAAAAGGCAGGATTTTTTTTGCAGAATTGCAGAATTCCCGCAGTTTCGACGGATCGACAGTATAATCCTGCCGGCGCGAATTCAGGTATTTCGTATCGGGGCCTAAACGCATTCCGCCCGCAAGATCAAGCGTGGCGTGGACGCCGAGCCCGGCGCTTTTAGGCTTGGGCACCGGATAGATCAGACGGCGGATTTTACTCGACGCCCGCCCGGAAACCCGGAAATATTCGCCCCGGCAATAATGAAGCACATATCCCGCCTTTTCAATATCGATACCGGACATTTGCGCAACAATGTCCGAATCGAGGCCGGCGCAATTAATCACGCAACGGCACGATATATCGGTTGTTTCCGAGCCGCTGGACATCCGGACTACGAAACGTCCGGCGGACGGATGTATATGAGTGACCGCCGTATTGAAAGCACATAAAGCGCCCGCGTCCTTCGCATCGCTTAAGAAAAAACTCATCAGGCTGTGAGAATCTATAATACCTGTTTGCGGCGAAAGAAGGCCGGCACATGCCTGAACGAAGGGTTCCAAAGCCTTAACCTGCGGGCCGGAAAGCATTGACAATCCCTCAACGCCGTTCGCCAGGCCCTGGCGATAAATACGGTCAAGATCCCTTTCCTCCTGCCGGTCAGCCGCGCATATAAGCTTTCCTGTCTGGCGGCAGGGTATCCGGTGCTTCGCGCACAGATCATAAAGCATCCGCCTGCCCTGTATGCAAAGCCGGGCTTTCAGGCTATCTGCCGGATAATACATCCCTCCGTGTATCACTTCGCTGTTGCGCGAGCTCGTCTCCTGACCGAAAGTTTTATGGCGTTCTACTATGATGGTTTCACGGCCGCAGCGCGCAAGCTCCCGGCCGACCGCAAGCCCCACCACCCCGGCCCCGATAATAATTATATCCGTTTCGTCCATTTATACAAACCGCCTGATTATTGACTCGTATCTTTTTACGATAGCCTGCGCATTATCGATAAGATCGGTCGCGCTCCAGGCATCGGAACAGTAGCGCTGCATATAGGCATAAGGCAAAAAACCGTAACCTTTTTGAGCCCATCTTGAGCTCCAGGAATTCTTGAATTTGAAAAGGCTTTTTTTGTCGTTATAACCTACAATGCAGATCGCGTGGCCGCCTACCATCTCATCGCCTTTTTGAGGCATGGGTATGAGGCCTGTCTTTTCTACGGACTTCGTAAACCAGGATTCGTACACGTGCACCCCCGCAAGAAACGGGCCGTTGACAACCAAACTGCGTTTCATTTCCTGCACAGACCCGAGACGCGCGTATGCCTTAATTCTGTATATCTTAGCCTTTGCATCAGCGCCTTTTTTATGGTCGTCATTCTGATGCGGCCGATACGGCCATAATGCCTCCGGGCACACCCCATATTTGAGAAGCATTTTCATTGCAACGCGCGGATAGGTTCCCTCTTCGTCCGGAATTCCATCATATTTCTTGCACAGGCTATAGACATATCGCGGCGACAGGGTTATAAGCTTCTTATATTCCTTGGTATCTTCGTATTCCTTAACTCCGACGACACTCGCGAACGCAACACACGTTCCTTCGTCGCCCTGATCACGCACGGGCGTCATATAACGCGTATAATCGACTGCCCCGGGAACGGGTATAACCGGAAGCACCAGCCCCATGGGAATATCCCGTAAATCCACAGGATCCTTACGGCAGCCAAGAGTATAGATCATGCTCCCCCCTTATTTTTTATAACGAAAATAAAGTACAAATGCGCTTGCAAGGACGGTCAGGGTCACGACATTGGCACAGATTATAACGATGTTCCTCAAATGCACGCCGTATAATACCCATAGCGATATACCGATAGAAAATTGGATAAGCGCCAACACGCTTATATCCTGAACGGATTTAGTCTTATAAATCTTTATCACCTGAGGCAGAAAACCGAACGATGTAAGCAGCGCCGCGCTAAAACCTACAATTTCCCAGTACATGAGTCTCCTTTTTTGATTGGCCTCGCCCAAATGGGCTCGCACTTCCTCGGGCCTCCGCCCTCGGTCGCTTCGCCGCCTTAAGGGCTCCCCGCAATGACAAATTAGAACGGTATTGTAATTCCCGCGTCTATTGCCTTTTCATTCGCCAACTTTTTCACGCGCGCAAAAACATGCGCGTCCAGTGCCTTGAGGAACCTTCGGGTAAAAATAAGCGTTCCTCCCAAATCATTGTTTTTATAATCCCTAAGCGTAAATTCTATACGGTCTCTTTTGGAAACATCGACCCGCGCACCGAATTCGAGGGAACGGAATTTCCCTTTTTCGTATTCCATTTCAAAACTCAAACCGGCATACCTGCTTACCTTCCACTGCCCGTAAAGGCACACGACCGGAGGAGATCCTAGTTGCGCCTGCCTCAGTCCAGTACCAAACCGGTATTTGATCAGCCCCGCAGACGGATATAGATTCGGCGTTTCGATATGCGCCTTGAAATCAAACCGCGAATGGCTCCCTTTTGAAAAAACATATGCAAGCCTGTTACGGGCTGATAATCGCCAGTAGCCGGAAAAATCGCATTCCGCCAGGACCTTTTCTTTGGTAACAAGGTTGTATTTCTTAAGGGTATAGGTGATCTGCTGGTTATCGTTGACGGACCAGCTACCCGATAACGTCAAGATATCGGGTGCTTCCCGTTTGCTGACGGAAAAGACTATTCTGTTGGCGTTATCAGATCCCCAAGTCCCTGATAATTTAAGAAGCCTGGCATGCTGTAATCCCTTATTATCCCTTGACTGGACCTCAAAAACAAGCTTACTATCCCCCCCTGCCAGGATTTTGCCGTTGATCGTAAGCCTTGATAATCCTGACAGCGACTCAGGCATATAGGATGCCTTGCGCACAGAAAGCTGCAGATCATCCTGCGTGGTGAGTTTCCATGTTCCGATAAAGGTGATTTTCCCGGGCAGGTTATTTTGCAAAAGCCAGGCTGACGGGCCATTAAGCCAGTACTCCAGATAATTATCAGCGTTAATTTTAAAAAAACCAACGGGAGAGAGAATTTTGTTGCGTCGGATAATGCGCAGCCGGTTTGTCCTTGGGTCGATTGAATATTTCACCGTGGCAAAAACCTTTTCTATTACAATATGGGAGTGGTCCTGATCTTGCGGGAATCTATTTCATTTTTGAACCAGCTGATAGTGCGATTTAACCCATCATCCAGGCTGAGTTCCGGATTCCACTTTAAAAGTTTCCGCGCCTTCGTCAAATCAGGCCTGCGCTGCTTGGGGTCATCCAAAGGAAGCGGCAAGTACACGATTTTCGATATCGAACCAGTCAGCTTGATGACTTTTTTGGCGAGTTCCAGAACTGTAAATTCATAGGTAGTCCCGAGATTTAAAGGGCCGGTGAAATTCACGCGCATAAACCTATCGATACCCTCGATCAGGTCATCGACATAACAAAAGGAGCGCGTATACGACCCTTTCCCGTAGACCGTCAAATCACGCCCTGTCAGCGCCTGATAAACAAAATTTGATATAACCCTGCCGTCGTCGAACCTCATACGTGGGCCGTAGGTATTGAATATCCGCACAACCCTGATATCGATATGATGCTCGCGCCAGTAGGCGAAGGTCATGGCCTCTGCCGCGCGCTTCGATTCATCATAGCACGAACGCTCGCCGATGGAATTCACATTTCCCCAATAGCTTTCCGGCTGGGGAGACACCAAAGGATCGCCGTAAACTTCCGACGTGGACGCCAGGAAAAACTTCGCCTTCTTCTCTTTTGCTATGCCCAGGCAGGTGTGAGTGCCGAGCGTGCCGACCTTGATCGTTTTGATAGGATGCTTCAGGTAATCCTTGGGCGAGGCAGGCGAGGCAAAATGCATTACCCAATCAACTTTGCCATCGATGTAGAGCGGTTTGGTAATATCGTGCCTGATCATTTGAAAACGCTTGTTTCCGATCAGGTCTTTGATGTTTTCCTGCGTGCCGGTAATGAAATTGTCAACGCATATGACTCGATGCTTATCCTTGATAAACCTGCGGCACAGATGCGACCCCAAAAATCCCGCGCCTCCTGTAAGTACGATATTCATGGACGCCCCTTTGAATTATGCGAATGCGGTGCCCCTTCCGATACATTTATATACAAATCCCATATCCACCATTGCCTGAGGATCGAAAACGTTCCTCGTATCGATAACGATCGGCTGCCTCAGTATTTTTTTTACTTTTGCAAGGTCCAGTATCCTGAAATCATCCCACTCGGTCATGATCAGGCAGCAGTCAGCGCCCTTGCATGCGTCATACGCATTCTTACATAATGTTACGCCTTTGAGCGTTTGCCTGGCTTTTTCAAGCGCCTGAGGATCATAGGCACGGATCACAGCCTTCGCGTCCTGAAGCAATTTGACCATATCGATAGAGATCGAATTCCTTATATCGTCGGTCATCGGCTTAAAGCTCAAGCCCAGCACGGCGATAGTCTTGCCTTTTACGATCCACAACGCGTCCTCGATCTTCTTCATGATCAGCTTTTTCTGATCATGATTAATTTTACGGACCGCCTTGAGAAGATCGAAATTGTATCCTTTTGTTTCCGCAAGGTGGATGAAAGCATCCAGGTCCTTCGGGAAACAGTTGCCGCCGAAACCCGCGCCGGCGTTCAGAAAATACCGTGCGATACGTTTATCGAACCCCATGCCTTCGGCCACCCTTTCGACATCCGCGTTCACCCGCTCGCAAATATTTGCCACCGCGTTCATATACGAGATCTTGGTGGACAAAAAAGAATTACATGCATGCTTGATTATCTCGGCGGTAGTAATATTCGTGATTAGAATCGGCGCCTTCAGCGGCCTGTAAAGCTCGCGCATGATTTTCTCCGCGCGCTTCGATTCGACTCCTACAACGATGCGGTCCGGATGAAGCGTATCTTCGACCGCATGGCCTTCACGCAAAAATTCAGGATTGGAAGCCACATCGAAATCGCCCTTGCCCTTGGTTATCATATGGACCGTGCGCTTGATCTTCTCATGCGTTTCGGCGGGAACCGTGCTTTTTCCGACAATGACTTTATATTCGGTCATTGCCTTCCCTATCTCTGAGGCCACTTTTTCAACCATCGACAAGTCTGCCCCGCCGTCAGAAAGCGGCGGTGTATTGACGCAGATAAAAATGATCTGAGAGGCTTTTGTCGCGTCCGTAATGCTATTGGAAAAGATCAACCTCTTGGCCTTTTGATTTTTATGCACCAATTCAGCCAGCCCGGGCTCAAAAATGGGCATAATGCCTTTTTTAAGTTTAGCGAGCTTCTTGAGATCATTATCCACACAAACAATTCGATGGCCAAGCTCAGCCAAGCATGTGGCGGTAACCAGCCCGACATATCCCGCTCCTATAACTGCTGCTTTCTGCATGAATTCCTCCTGTGATGAAAAACCCGGGGACGCTTCTGGGGTTTTCCTGGCACGACGTCTCATAGGGAAAACCCCAGAAGCGTCCCCGGGTTTTTTTACTTACGCCCAAAATCATCCTTTAATCTCACAATATCGTCTTCTTCAAGATACCTGCCCGCCTGAACTTCTATGATCCGCAATACGGCATTTTTCGACGGATTGCACAGCCGGTGCACGCAGCCAACCGGAATATACGTACTTTCGTTAGCCTCAAATATATAACTTTTCCTGCCCCTGACGATCTTAGCGGTACCCTCGACAACCACCCAATGCTCGCTGCGTTTCTTATGATACTGAAGGCTTAATGCATGGCCGGGCTTGACTTCGACCTGCTTAACTTTAAACCCGTCTCCCATATCCAGCACGGTATACGATCCCCAAGGCCGTTTAGCGGTCTTATGCACATAATGTTCCTGGCGCTTATTGACCTTGAGCGTATCTACAATTTTCTTTACATCTTCGGTTTTGTCTTTTTTTGTTATCAGAACAGCGTCCGGGGTGTCAACAATAACCAGATCATCCAAACCGATCGTCGCAATAAGACGAGTGGATCCAACAACGGTAATGTTCTTGCTGCCGATATTGACCACGTCGGCTTTCATGACATTGCCATCTTTATCCTTAGGCAACAGCTCGTCCCAGGCCTGCCACGATCCGAGATCGGACCAGCCAAGACCGGACGCAGAGATCATCGCGAGACCCTTGTTTTTTTCGAGGATGCCATAATCGAATGAAATCGAAGGAACTTTACGCCATATTTTGGCAATATCTCCCGAGATCTTTATTTTATGTAAACTTTTGTAAATCTGAGGCAGAAAGTCCTTAAAGCCTTGCAGAAATACGGTGCTTGAGCCGACGAATATACCGCCGTTCCAGTAATATTCGCCGCTTTGCACGAACTTCTGCGCGGTTTTCAGGTCGGGCTTCTCGGTAAAGCGCTTAACGGAGAAGACAGCATTACGGAGATTGGCCTCGCCCCTGAAGGGCTCGGCACTCCCTCGGGCATTCGCCCTCGGTCGCTTCGTCGCCTTCGGCTTCTCGCAATGACGGGACGCGGGCTCCTCGCAATGACGATTGGCCTGAATATAACCGTATCCTGTAGCGGGCCTTGTCGGCGGAATTCCGAAAATTACCAGTTTTTCATCGCACAGTGCAAATGCCTTCTTCAATAATTGCAGAAATCTATTCTTGTTTTTGATCAGATGGTCGCAGGGCAACACAGCAATGCGGCTGCGAGGGTCTCTTCGATGTATCAACATAGCAGAAACGGCTATGGATGGGGCGGTATTTCTTCCGTCAGGTTCATAGATGAGGTTTTGTTCGGGGATATTGAACGCTTTGACAAGTTCTGTTATCTGGCTTCGATATAGATCAGATGTGGCAATAAATATGTTTTGCGCGGGGACTAAGCGGATAATGCGGACGATAGTCTGCTCGAAAAGGCTTTTATCTTGATGAAGCGACAGAAACTGTTTAGGCTCCAGGGTCCTGCTTTGCGGCCAGAATCTGCTGCCCTGGCCTCCTGCAAGCAATACAGCAAAATTATGATTTGCCATAAACGCCTTTCGCTGACCGCGCCCGATGCTGATAAATACCTTCTAAACGGCTATTTTCAGATACCTGCGCGACCCGATTTTAAGCACACCGCCAGTGCCGATCTTTGCGTTAACATCGGTCACTTTGCCGCCTTCGAATTCAATAGCGCCCTGCTGGATAAGGCGGCGGACCTCGTTCTTGCTCTTTACCTGACCGCTTCCAACAACGATATCGACAACAAGCATTTCGCCCGGGATTTTATACTCCGGAATATCCTGCGGCAATTCCTTTGAAGCGAAAACGCGGCTGAACTCCTCTGCCGCCTGATCTGCGATCTGCACCGAATAATACTGAGCGATGATCGTTTTAGCAAGGCGGACTTTAGCCTCTTTGGGATGCAGCCCTTTAATTTCAACAAGATCATCATCGGTCAACAGCGTATAATACTTCAGCATAAGCTCGTCGGAAATAGACATGATCTTTCCGAACATATCGCCCGGTTTGTCGCTTAGCGCGACATAATTCCCCAGAGATTTGCTCATTTTGTTAACGCCGTCAGTGCCTTCAAGCAGCGGCATCGTAATAACCACCTGGGGCTCCTGCGCGAACTTCTTTTGCATATCCCGGCCCTGCAAAAGGTTGAATATCTGGTCTGTGCCGCCCAGTTCGACATCAGAGTGCAGGAACACCGAATCGTATCCCTGCAAAATAGGATACATAAATTCGAGAACGGATACATCCTGCCCGCTGTCGAGCCTTTTCTTGAAATCTTCGCGCTGCGCCATTTGGGCAACGGTGGCGTGCATGGTAAGCCCGAGGAACCGGGCAACAGACATCTGCTCGAACCATTCGCTGTTAAAAACCACCTTGATCTTTTCAATGTCGAGGATTTTGCTGACCTGCATCTGATATGTCTTAGCGTTCTGCTTGACTTCTTCTTTGGTAAGGGTTTTGCGCAAAACCGAGCGTCCGGTCGGATCCCCGATCTGCGCGGTAAAATCGCCTATAAGGAAATAAACCTCGTGGCCCAGATCCTGGAACTGGCGCAGCTTACGCAACAGGACCGTATGTCCCAGATGAATATCGGGCGCTGTCGGATCGAATCCGGCCTTCACGCGCAACGGCCTTTTCTCTTTCAAGGCTGTTTCGAGTTTTTTTATAAGCTCATCCTCGGAAACGATACCCGCTACGCCGCGCTTAATGATCTCAATTTGTTTTTGAATGTCCATAGTCAGTCAGTTGAAAAAATCGGTGTCAGACACGAATTAATCTGCACAACCAGACACGCGGCATTAATTCGTGTCTGACACCGATTTTTTATAGCTTGGCGGATAGGCCGATCTTGCCTTGTTCCACGTCTACCTTGATGATCTTGACGCGGACCTTGTCTCCTGGTTTGAGGCTCTTCAGCTTATCCTGCTCGATCTCGTTGGTGAAAACCAGGCCTTCGAGCTCGTCGTTGATCTTGACGAATACGCCAAAATCAGTGATACTGACGACCTCGGTCTCCAGAACGGTCTCAAGCGGATACTTGGACGCGATCTCCGGCCACGGATTGGTTTGAAGCTGTTTCAACCCCAGCGCGATACGCTGATTCTGGCTGTCGACCGATAGAATGATCACATCTACCTTCTGTCCCTTCTTGAGCACATCCTGCGGATTGGCAATGCGCTTGGTCCATGACAGATCGGAAATATGGATCATGCCTTCCAGGTTCGAGTCAAGCTCAACAAATACGCCGTATTTGGTGAACGATTTGACCTTGCCTGAAACATGGGTTCCCGCCGGGAATTTGACTTCGGCGTCGATCCACGGGTTCTGATCCATCTGTTTGATCGAGAGCGCAATACGGCGGGCATCTTTATCAACGGTCAGCACGATCGCTTCGACCATATCGCCGATAGCATATACCTCGCTCGGGTTATTGATCTTTTTGGTCCATGATATTTCGGAAATATGGATCAACCCTTCAATACCCTTTTCGAGCTCGACGAACACGCCGTAAGGAAGGATATTCACGACCTTGCCTTTGACCTGAGATCTGACGATATACTTATTGCCGATATCCTGCCACGGGTCAGGTAAACGCTGCTTCAATCCCAGCGAGATCTTGCCTGATTCGCGGTCCATGTTCAACAGCATCACTTCGATGCGGTCGCCCACAGCCACGACTTCCGACGGATGGGATATCTTTGACCATGACATATCGGTAATATGCAAAAGGCCGTCCACGCCGCCCAGGTCTATAAAAGCGCCGAAATCAGTGATGGCTTTCACATTGCCCGGATAAACGTTTCCGATCTTGAGCTCTTTCCAAAGCTTATCCTTAAGCTCTTCGCGTTCCTTCTGAATAGCCTCGCGGCGGGAAAGAATGATCCCGTAGCGCAGCTTGTTGATCTTGATGATCTTGAACTTGAAGAAGCGGCCGAGGATATCCTTATCCATCATTCCTTTGAATGCGGATAACGACGCAGGCAGGAAGCCTTCCATGCCCATTACGTCTACGATAAAACCGCCCTTGACCTTCTTCGTGGGCCTGCCGTCCATGAGCTCGCCGGTAACCGAATGCTGGACGATCGAATCCCAGCCCTGCATACAGCGCGCTTTTTCGTGGGACAGAGAGATCATCCCTGAATCATCCTCGATCGAATTGACGAAAAAGTCGAGTTCATTGCCCACGACCAGCTCATCCTGCTTGAATTCCGTGATCGCGACAACGCCCTCTGACTTAAAACCGACATCGATAAGAACTTCTTTTTGCTTCAAAGATACGATCTTTCCTTTGACGATCGCACCCTCATTGATCAACCTGATACTGTCGTTGTACAACTGCTCCATCGTGCTTCTATCTTCTGACATTATGTTTCCTCCTGACGTTTGTAAATAGCCGTCTTCAAATGCGGCTTTTGAGTTGTGTTTCTATTTGTTTGACCAGCCAGTCCGGAGCCGATGCTCCGCTGATGATCCCCACTGTGCCGCCCTTGCCGAGCTTCAAAAACACCGGCGAGTCGGCGGATTCCACCAGATATGTCTTTCGATTGATCCTGCGGCCGATATTATACAGCCGTTTCGTATTAGCGCTGGTCCGGGAGCCGATAACTAAAAGTTTATCGACGCTGCCAGCGAGTTCCTTCACCTCCTCCTGCCTGCAGGAAGTATCAAGGCATATCGTGTTATAAATATGGATCGAGCGGACCTGCGGATTTTTTTCCAGGACCTCTCCCACCAACGCAAAAAACTTTTCCCGGGACTGAGTCGTTTGTGAAATGATGCCGACGTCCATGCCGGAAAAAACGTTTTGTTTTATATTACCGCTGTCGCTGATTATGAAAGCATCCGGCGCCAGATCTGCGAGCGCGCGCACTTCAGGGTGATCTTTATCCCCGATGATAATGACCTTCATCCCGTCTTTGCGTATCTTCGAACATATAGCGTGCACGGAAGCGACATAAGGGCAC
>Ga0265297_10009245_pt1 | contig 12801 bp, 8 predicted proteins | sample Munlanlwell13791_FD_192502 | JGI IMG/M metagenome (GOLD analysis project Ga0265297, IMG submission 192502) | Leachate microbial communities from a municipal landfill in Southern Ontario, Canada - Leachate well 137-91 | ecosystem: Engineered > Solid waste > Landfill > Unclassified | place...
TTTTGTTCCCCTGCCACAGTGGTTTACACTCCGAAAAGCTTCTTCCCACACGCGGTGTCGCTGCGTCAGGCTTTCGCCCATTGCGCAAAATTCCCAGTTGCTGCCACCCGTAGGTGTAGGCTCCGTATCTCAGTAACCTTGTGGCCGATCATGCTCTCACATCGGCTACCCGTCATAGGCTTGGTAGGCCATTACCCCACCAACAACCTGATAGGACGCGGGCTCCTCCATTAGCGTCTTGCGACTTTTCCCTTGCGGGATTATGCGGCATTACCCCACCTTTCGGCAGGCTATTCCCCACTATTGGGTAGATTCCCACGCGTTACTCACCCGTTCGCCACTAGATCCACTCTAGCAAGCTAGAGCTTCAATCGTTCGACTTGCATGCTTTAGGCACACCGCCAGCGTTCATCCTGAACCAGGATCAAATTCTCACTAAAATTGACGGAAATGAATTATCACCAAAGTGACAAGACGTTTCCTATCGAAACATCCCGTCAGTTGGTGTAATGTCTATTTCTATATCGAACCAATTTCATGATTGCCAGACTATATTCCGACAGTTCAGCTTTGGCTGTAAAAGGTTCACCGCTCCTAGAAGTAGCCAAGCTACTACGTCGTCGCGCTTTACCTTTTTCGCTCAAACCTGATTCTGTCTCATTATGATCTGGAATTATGCAATTGGTTCTTAAATACTTTCGCCCCTCCGGATAGAGGGCTTGTTTTGAAAGTATTTGGGTTTCTCTTAGAGACAGAGGATCTGCAAAAGTTCCTCTGCTCTATCTTGTAACTGAATAGTTATAAATAACTATTCTGCTGTTTGTCTTTCTTCACTTGTTCACGAACATTCACGAGTTGAAAAGCCACAAAATTTGTGGTCTCGGAGTTTGTATTGTACATGGGGTCAGCCAGGTGTCAAGCATGGGGATTGTCTCTTTCGTCTGCAGACAACAATCTTTTGTAAAAAATCAAGTTTCCTTTTCAAAAAAAGCCAAAAATGAACGATATACTTGCGATTTTTTAAATCCCTGCTTCAATTTCTGCAATCCTATTAAGAGCTTTTTTCCGCAGTTGAGCGAGTTGATCTGAGCGAAGTCTACCGGCAACTACATCCCGATCAATTTCAACTAGCTCACGTTCCACCGATGAAGTTATTCCGCAGCTTGAAATTGTAACTATTTCGTCTTCAGCCCATTTATCTTGCAGTTGGCGAGTTTTCCTCGTTACTAATTCTCGAAGCTGAGGGAGCTGATCAGAGCGAAGGAGACCTCTATCAACGTCTCTTTCAATCTGCCTGAGTTCAGTCTCCAAATCTGACACGCTAGTAAAATTTTCAAGTTTTCCAGTTAATCCTTCTGCCCACTTGTTTTGCAAGTTAATAATCTGCTCAGCTACAAGCTCTCGGAGTTGTGGAAGCTGGTCAGCACGAAGAAGATCTCTATCAACATCTCTTTCAATCTGTCGGAGTTCGGCCTCAAGATCTGACACACTTGTAAATTTCTCAAGCTTAGTGACCAATCCTTCAGCCCATTTGTTTTGTTCTGCTTCTTTTTCGCTAATAATTTCTTCTTTTTTTTGAGCGATTTTTTGTACCGTTTCTGCCGTATCTGAATCACCTTGCGTTCGAACATCAAATTCTGATGGTCTTAGGGCCACACCAGCCTGTATCAGTTTCTGACGGGAAGCATCGGCTGAAAGTAGTTCCAGCGCTTTTTCAGGAGTGGCGTTTTCTGGATCTGTTGTCTTGAGATGATCTATAACTAGCTGGAGTTCTTTCGCGTTAAGTTCTTCATTATCCTTATCGACTGGCTCGAATCTTGATCTAAGCGCAGTTAACTGATCTCGATTGTTCACGTTAGAAACTTCCTGTCGATAAAGAGCAGCATTATCTGAAGCAGCCTGTTCCGTTGAATATTCCTCTTCTTCTCTTACACCCTGACCAAGGTTGAGTCCACCATCGATTAAAGCCTGTCGAGCTTCTGGAATAGAAAGTAACTGTTCAGCCTGTTCTCGAGTTGCATTATTGGGGTATTCTTGTTGTAGGTAGGCTAATACTGTCTGAATGTCATTTTTTTGATCTTCGTCATGCGCCTGATTAATATCATCGTACTTTTTATCTTCAGGTAAAGTAATTTGAAATGGATTGGGGATTTCGGGCATTTGGCTCCTTCTATTACAAGAATCATTTCATTATAGGGACAATTTTGAACGAATACTAGAGTTTTCAGAAAGCACCGCTCCACCCAAACAAACCTCATCACCAGTGCCTCCATAAAACACCGCAGCCTGTCCGGGAGCCAAACCCTTAATTTTATCGGTAAAACGAATTTCGGCTCTATGCTTAACTCGATCAGTCCAAGTAAATTGAGCCGGATACAATTGTCCTCCGTGGCGAATGCGAACTTTGAGGGCAAAAGGTTCTTGGTTCGTGTCCGGGACAAAACGCTCGTCTCGCCAGAACACATCTGCTACTTTGGTAGTGTCGCTGGTTGTTTCCACACCATATCCCACGGTAATGGTGTTGGCCTCAGCGTTTTTGGCAATCACGTACATGGGCGGCAAAATGTGTTTCCACTGATCGTTTTGCAAATGAATCTTGGCAAACAGCTCAAAGCCATGTCGCTGCCCGATGGTGTAAAACCACACACCCTGATGTTTGCCAATAATATTCCCATCAACATCCAAAACATCGCCTGGTTTTTCACCCAGATGCTCCTTCAAAAAATCACGAACATTAATATCCCCGATAAAACAAATACCTTGGGAATCCGGTTTCGCGGCTACGGAGATATTCCGTTTGGTGGCTTCCTCGCGCACCTGGGACTTCTGCAAATGGCCAATCGGAAAAACAATGTGATCGAGCTGTTCTTGTTTGGTTTTGTACAAAAAGTAGGTTTGATCCTTTTTTTCATCCGCGCCGCGCAGTAAAACAGTTAAGCCATCGAGCTCGCCTACTTGCGCGTAGTGGCCGGTGGCCACGGCATCAAACCCGTGCGCCATCGCCCAGTCGTAAAACAGGCCAAACTTAATGGCCGTGTTACACCACACATCAGGGTTAGGAGTGAGACCCAAGCGATAATCCTCAAAAAAGCGCTCCACCACTTGGTCGCGATAAGCCTGAATAAAATCAAGCGATTCAAAAGGAATACCTAAATCGAGGGCGACGGCCAAAGCGTCCTTACGATCCTCATCGGCCCGGCACCCTGGAGCTCGCCAGCACTGCAAAAAGACGCCGGTCACATCATGACCAGCTTCCTTTAACAGATGAGCGGATAACGAAGAATCCACACCACCAGACATGCCAAGGGCGATTTTCATAATACGTATTGTACAGGGAGAGAGGTTGATCGAGTGCCAACGATCACGCTTGAGTGAGGCGACACCTTACTCCGGAATTTTTACCAAGTAACCACGCAGGTCGTTTTTGCCCAAAACAATCATTTGTTTTTCATCAGCACGATCGGTTACCAACCAACGAGAGGTTTTCGTCGAGTCGCTAAGCGAAAAAGTCACTTCGATCTGCTCGACCAGTTTTTCTTTGCCATCAATCATCGCAGGCACACGGTCCACAACGAGCTCGTTGGAATACAAACCGAGCTCCTGGGCAAATTTTTTATCAATCTGAGAAAGTTCTACGGCACAGTTCACTGCTGCCAGAATATCTTCTTCTTCGGTGTTATCACCGCGGCGAATCTGAATCGGCTCGACCACTCCCACAATTTTGCTTTTGTCGCCCTCTTGAAAAGGACTGGTTATTTTATTCAAAAGTGTCATGGTATGTTCCTATTTTACTCTCTTTTAAAAAAACTCATAAAAATGAAGTTTTATTCCCTGTTATTTTCTGTGATTCGCTCTTTAATCGCTACAACCGGACATGTTTGACAGCATTTCTTCTGAGGCGCTTCGAATGCCCAGCTCGACTTCTTGTCGATACTCACTCCCGGCATGATTTTTATATTCCGTCGCCATTTCTTGGAGACGTTGATAGAACATCATTCCTGGATCTCCATATCCATAGCTACTGTAAGCTTCTCTATCATTACTGCCTTGTCGGAATTGAGATTGCATAACACTGATGTAGCAACCAAATCCATCTATATAGGTGTTCTGTTTATTGGCAGCAATATCTCGCTCGGCATCGCCAGCCACACAAGTATCATAAATATCCACTCTTCCGTCGACACTGGCGTCGGCGTTATAAGAAGTGAAAGCAGTGACATTACATGAGTAGTGCCATTCAATACCTTCACGCATCCGACCATTTTCCATCAGCACAGTACTGAGAATAGCTAAAGGATTAAGATAATAATTCCCGTCACCGACAGGTGTCGAGGTCGCCGTATCGATTACAAAATCAATGCAAGATGCACCAGCACAATCACCTAAAAAGGCTAAATCCTGTCCATCGTTGAGATAATCAACAAAATTCTGCGAACTAAAAAGATCGCTCATAATGTCGCCATATTTCTCGGCAGCAGATTGATCAACGAAAACCACACCACACATATTAGCCGGAATCTCATCGGAATATGTTTTGGGCAAGTTGGTAATCAACTCTCGGAAATAGTCACTTAAATCCTCAAGCTTGGCCTTGGTTTTCGCCTTCAGTTCCAGCGCCGTCCCACCACCATAGAAATCTTCAAGGCCAGTATACTTTTGAATGAGGTAATGCGGAGTAAAGGCCATGCGGCGTAAGAATTCGTGCAAAGCCAACGTTTTCCCTGGAACCTCGATGTTCGATTCCGGATCCTCACCCGTTTCGGCGCCGATGACATTGACGAGATTTTTTTCATCAACCGTATACTGAATTTCCTGACAACCATTTTCCGGTTTGGGAGACTGATTTTCGGTTTCTTGCGGATAGGGAATCCAATCGGTTACTTCTTCATAAGGACCACCCGTCACTACTGAAGAACAACTGCAATCTGGTTGAGGAGCGGCAGTCGACATGGGATAGCTGACTGTTTCTTCAGCTGGCAAAGAACACGTCGCTCCATAGACCCTTGTTGTCTTTTTATACTTGGCATATCCCTTTTTCTCAGAACTGTGTTCTCGGTCGTAGTCACTCGTTCGGAGAAAGGCAGACACAAACTCTGTATCTGGATTTTCTTCTTTCCAGGGATAAATCGGGTTCTCACCCTTCATGATGGAGTCATACATTTGAGGGCTTAAAAACATAGAGGTAATGTAAGACTCAGCAATATCAATATCTATAGACTCATCGGGCAAAATAAGATAGCTTCGGCTCTTGGGAAATTGTGCTTGATACGGTTGACGATCCCAGAGGATTTTAGCCGTAAACAACGAGGAGATTGTATTGATAGCCTTCCCAAGAGTGGTTGAATCCTTGGAGTTGGTTAGTTTTTGCAGCGCCTTATACCCAATCCCTTCAGATTGTTCGGACTCGCCATACCGAGTATTATTCTGATCAACAGGACAAGGCTCAAAGCTACGCTGAGAACTTGGCCCTGGAGCTCCAGAAGACCAATCTTCTGAATCATATGGTTTTGTCTTCTGAACTCCAGTGTTTATGCGCACAACAATCAAGCGCAACAATTCTTTCAAAAATTGGTCACTCGGCTGGAAATCGTCGGGAAATGACTGTCGCAGTTCTTCTAGCTTTTCCGTTTCGTCAGCTTCACAAGTTCCATCAGCGCAAGGAATACAGAGCCCCTCATCACAGCTCACAATCACATCAGCCACCGAGGTTTCACCTAAAAATGTCACCTCAGTTTTTTGAAGCGTTCCAAAAAGTTTGTCAAAGGGGTCAGTCATTAATCTGTACGTGTCTTTCACTATGCTAGCCTTCTTTTTCACAATCTTTTCCTGCACGTGCGTGGGTAAAACTGCTCCGTAGGTTTCCCAAAATGGGCCAATGAAATTGTCGGTATTAGCCGTTATTTCGTCTGGATTAACCGTCTCGGGATCAATAGGATAGGCCGCCGTTTGATCTGGAGAATACTCATTTGTCATAATGCCAGACTGATACCAAATGGGAACAACCACCAACTTCTCGCGGGTTACCGGGTGAGGTTCTTCTCCTTTCAACCAGGAAGCAATCATGTTCGAAAGGTATTGCCCGCCAATGAGCAAATTATTTCGATCAAAAAGTGTATTGTGCTGCACTAAAAATCCCATTTTGTAAGCTTTCGGTGTATAAGTCTCAACACCGCGAACAAGCTGAGCCGCCAATGAGTCTTCCTTCATTTCTTCAGTAAAGTTCCGACACACCTCCGCAGTAATAAAGTTGGTCGCCACATCCCATTCAATGGTGTGTCCACCTTTAACATGAATAGGTTCTTTCGCCGGACATTCTTCAGCTGCCGATCCATATTTATCACAAAGATCATTGACGTACTGGATATAGCGAGAAGCATTAAAACACTGTTGCTGGGGACTCGTTAAGAAAAACTGGGGAGCATAACCGGGTCGACGATTAGACTGAACAGCTTCAAAAAAAGTGTCATCAGGATTAACGCGAGATAAATCTGACTCAATGCTAATGTCGCCATTTTCATCGCGGAACAAAGGGAGGGAGAAATTCTGCAATTTATAGGTTTCTGAATAATCCACAACCGGATACTCTGTGGCCGTACAGACTCCATCTCGCAGAACCGCCTGCTGAGCAAGTGGATCAGCATCTTCATCTGTCACTTCCTCACAGGGAGCCAGGGACTGATCCTGGCCATCAAAACTCGGCCAATTTATTTGCGTTGGCGCGCAGTACACCTGACTATTGGCAAAATATTTATTCCACTCAGTGGTGTTCTCTTCCTTGGGAAATATAAAAAGCGGTTTCTTGGCGGACTCGGAAGCAAGTGCCGAACCAAAATCAAACTCCCGTGGTTCAATTTCACCTCGGAAGGATTTGCAAAACGGATCCTCGTAGGCAGTGGGATTATCTGGGAACCAGGAGTGGTTATCGTTCTCAGCGTAGTAATCAAAACCTGATCTGAACCCACCAAAGGTCCAGTACAAAACTCCGTCATACTCCCATTCACCAAACATTTGCAGAACTTTAGCAAGCCAACCAGCTCGAATTTCATCATTAGTCGAGGACATGCAGTTGTCGACACCATTACAGCTGAAACCAATTTCACCCAAAAGAATTTCTTTATTGAGTGACTGAGCAATGCGCGCTGCCTCTTGAAATTGGGGCTCTTTTCCTGGCATGGTTTCCGGGTACCAATGAACAGAAGCCTGTTGAATGGACGGAAGAGCATTTATTTCCTCAAACCCTTCACCTGGTGAATCAACCGCCCCAATCATGGCCGTACCAGGAGAAACAATCTTTCCAGTTCCCGCCAGCATTGAAGAGATATCTGACAACCAACTCTTGTAGTAAGGAAGACAGCCTGGAAATCGACCACAATGAGGTTCATTTGCAGCCTCAACAACCGCAACGCCCGGGAAACTTTGTAAAACTGCTACGCTACTCTGAATCATGTTGCGGTGACCGGTCGAAACATAGCTTAAGCTGCCGTTGATGTTGTACCACTCGGGTGGATTAGGATGGACTTGTTGATTGGGCAAAGTATCACTTCCACCAGCATAATCATCTAAAGCAACCACTAATTTAATTCCATATTCAGACGCCAGTCTTTGGGCCGTAGCTAAGTCAGCCACACCATTGCGAGGAGCTTTTTGGAGACCAAAAGTACGAACAGTATTCACGTTGCAATGTTGCAAGTACTCAAACGAGCGCCTCATTTTTGCTTCGTCATACGTCTGCAAATTAGGGATATTCACTCCAAGATATTTAAATTTGGCCGTATCAACAAATTGAGCCCTAACAGGAGTTGTAAAAACAATATTCAAAGAAGAAATCAAGAGAAAAAAGACGAGCAGCTTTTCAATACATTTCTTCACTCCGTTATTGTATCAGTAATACAACGGTTGAGATCTGGACACCACCGAAAAATGAGGCTTACTTTGCTTTCGTCTTACAGCGGACAAGCACCAGTACTACACTTAAGGTGCTCGTAGTCGATGTCTTCGTGGAGGTCTCCAGCGTCAGCGGCCTTTTCGATTTCGCGAATAATCTTCATGAACTCGGAACTGGTCACGGGTTGTTCCGGCTGATACTCATAAGCAGTGGAATCCTGCTGGGGCATCACCGAACAACACTTCACCTGACTCTGGTACTGCTTCACCATCAAAGCGTAGTCGTCAAAACTTACTTTTTCCGGATTGTACTTGAGCGTGTAGGAAACCTGATTACCTGTGTCGGGCAGCAAATTGCCCTGCTCGTCTACACCGATAATCCAGTATTTTTCGAGCAACATAAGCCATTTGTACTGATCTTCCGGACTGGCCTCGCCAGCGGTAACGAGCTTATCTCCCATTTCCAAACGACAAATCATGGGCTGGGTAGGGAAACCAACTACGGAAGAACCGGTGTAACTCTTTAAATCCTTTACCGGATAGCCCTGAGCTCGATACGTGTCCAAACTCGGATCATCGGAACGATACTGCACCCAGCGAATATACTCGCGCATACTCGGCAAGTGAGCACCTTCGGTTAAAGCAAAGAGCTTGGAAACCGTGCCGGAAGGTTTGATGGTGGTGTTGGTGTGCGGAACATTCACGCCGATTTGATTGGCGTACTTGGTAGCTTCTTCTTCCACGGCGCGCTTGAAACGATTGATCGTCTGCCAAAAATCTTGGGAACGCTGTTCATCGATCAAATCGGTGAAAGTGTACCCAAAGTGATTCCAAGCAAATTCGTGAATACCGGTCATGCCCACGCCGATGCGGTTGGTGCGTTTCACTTCGCGATTGTAGAGAGAGTCCATGAGATTGACACGAATGAGGGCGCGAGTCACGGCGCGGAAGGCTTCCTCGGCATCATCGAGAGTAGGCGCAAAGAAAGGCACCACATCGCCGATCACACAGTAGCCACCAAGCATGTTGAGCGTAATCTCGCCACACGGGTTGGGAATTTGGTGATACACCTTGGCACCTGCACTGCGCGCGACACGTGAGAGCATCTTTTCGGTGCGCTTCATGGGTTTGTATTTTTTACTTTCGGCGTATTTTCCATCGCTGTAGCCGTCATAATCAGCGTCATTTTGCACTAAACGGTGTTGATTAATAAAGCCTGGTTCACCAGTGCCGTCGTAATAACTGGCTTCCAAAATACCCTTGAGCACTTTTTTGGCGTGAGCGGTTTTTTGTTCCCAGAATTTTTCATCAACGGAAACTGAGTTGTTGGCGCTCCATAAAAAGCCTCCGCGTTTAATGTCGATGAATTCCAAAACTTCAGGATCCGTCCAGACTTTGGTGGCAATACGGGCACTGCGGCGAGCGCCACCCACCAAAACACATTCCGCCATGTAGTGATCGACAAAAATGGCCTGTTTCCACTGGGACATACTGGCGCCCTTAACCGTGGCGACACGCTCGATGGCGTTCATAAGAGGCTTCGGACCAGAAGCTGGTCGATCCTGCATTCCGTGAATAGGTGAACCCTTCGGACGAACCTTCGAAAAATCGATAATTACCAAATCATCCTTAAATTTTTTCTCAAAAGCCATCACTTCCAAAAGCTCCACGGCTTGGGCCCAGCCTTCACGGCTATCCGGGACTTCAAACCAGTGAATACCATCGCCCTTGCCATACTTGTGCTCGGCGTCACGGACACTTTCGTCCTTGCCCCACTCAAAATCGGGGTGTTCATCAGACAAAACACAGCGCAAGTTGGGCATGTTGTCCCAATCGACCAGACACATGTCATCGTCATAGGCACGACCGACACCGGAGCCATTCATCAAGAGGTAGAAAACCAAGTAAGAAGAAGACGCCGTCGAACAGTTGGTAAAAACCTCCATGTTACGTTCCGGCTGAGTACTGTCGCCGTGTTGCAGGTGGCGACCAGACATAAGAATGGAGCCGTTGGCAATGTGCTTTTTGAGGAGACTGTACTCGGATTCGCGCTCTTCGTGATTGGTGTCACCAAGTAAGGCGGTGTTACCTCGAGCCACACGCTCGGCCACTTCAGGCCAAGTTTCCCAGACCTCTTCACCACTTTCACTGATGTTTTTGCGCAGGTAGGTGCGGCGAGCCACAGCCATACCCATGCCAGGATCGAGTTGACGCTCGGTAAAATTCATGGGCTGACGAATCGCGACATTGCGCGCTTCCCAGGCTAAAAGATGAGCATCGGCCTGTCCGGTTTCAGCGTGGCCATTGGCAACCACACCATTCGAGTGGCCATTTTTCTTGACACTCTTCATTTTAGGAGACGTTGGAGAAGTTTTGGCGCCCGATCTTTTTCGCTCATTTCGGACGGCTGCAGACGTGGTCTCGCTCATGTTCTTGCCTTTCTGGTTGCTGGAGTTGTTTTTGTGGCTGTTTTTATCTTGATTGGTTGAGTTGCGGCTTCGGCCTCTTGTACGGACTCTTCACCAGCTTGCAGTTGAGAAATCTCTTCTTGAAAATCCTCAAACGATTGAAAGTCCTTGTACACCGAAGCAAAAAGAAGAAAAGCGACGGCATCGAGTTTCTTGAGACGGTTCATGACGAGGTTGCCAATCTCCCAACTCTTCACTTTGGTACTTTTGCGTTGACGGAGCTTGCGCTCCACATCGTCGATCAGTTCATCGATGTCGGACATCGCGATGGGTCGCTTCCAGGTCGCCTTAACGATCCCTTTTCGGATCTTCTCCCGGTTGAAAGATTCACTTACCCCATTCTTCTTAATAACTACTAAATCCACACCTTCTACTCGCTCGTAGGTGGTAAAACGTTTCTCGCAGTACTCACAAACTCTGCGTCGACGAATCGCGCGGTTGTCCTCTGCCAAACGACTTTCTAAGACAGAACTTTGTTGCTTTCCACAGTAAGGACACTGCATATATTTTTTGTGTTCAATTGTGATGGATCAATGGGTGCATCCACCAATGTTTTCTTGTGTCTCCAAAACGCTACTGGTAGCGCTCGGATGAACAGTAAAACACTATCGGGATGGTGTTGTAAAGAGGCTGTTTGGAAAGCATTGAGGAAGAATTTGGTAAGTCTCAGGTGGGTTGTCTCACCTTCCTCAGAAGACTCTAATGAGGTCGAGATTTCGAAAAAGGGCTCGGCGGATGAAGCTACTGAAAAGACTCAATCTGAGCCTTTGTTTTGGCTAAAACTGAGATTTCTTGACAGTTTACTTGGCCACACCAATCACCCACTGTTTTCTGAATTTCTTGGGCGGTCTTCGAGCAATCAACTGTTGAGTCAGCCGTTTGTGACTCGGACAAATAGATAAACGCCTTACGAATCGTCCTGGCAGCTTCACCGCGGCGGTTTTTCTCCCAGGCATAACGACTTGCTTCAAGACGTTGCGCCGCTCGACCACACTGCTCTTGCGGTTTTGCTGATTGAGGAAGAGCGGCCAGGGTAACTTGTTCCACGGCTCGCTGAGCAGTATAGGGAAAAGAGCCTGGAAGAGAGGGATCAAACCAGTGCTCTACTCGACAATCGTCAGCCAATTCCGCTTCAGAATTCGCCATGCCTTGGGCGATGACTTTGCCATGCATTGATTGCAGAGAGAAAAAGACCACCAAAAAACCGAAGATCATTAAGATTACGCTGGTTTTCCAAGGCCATTGCATATTTTTATTTCACTCGACAGGTGTCGGCGGAAAGTCTGACGATCCGTTTGAGAGCGAAGTACGTATTCTACACCGTCCTCACACAGACTTGCAGCTTACGACCGGTCTATACTGCGTAAATCTCAATCACTAGGCCCCACAGCAAGTGGGAAAGGACGAGTGCATACATGTTTTTTGTTCGTAGATAGAAAATGAACTGGCCAATCGCAAACAGGGTCAACAGGCCCATTTGAATGATGAATTGGGGCTGCCAGCCAGTAATAATACCTCTCAGTGGTGCGTGGAAAAGGAGAAAGAAGAAGACTACGAAGGCACCTATGAGGGTTTCCGAAAACCAAGGAGCAATACTTTTTATGTATTGAGTGGGCAGACCAAAAAAGAAAAGTGATTCCCACCAGGCAGTCAACATGGCTAGGAAAGCAATCCACCAGAATCCAGATGAAGCAAACAAAGCACCGGGAGTAACGGCTTGACCAGCGCTCACTTGAATAAGGAGCCCAGCAAACCCATACAGACCACCAATGGCAATTCCCAAAAACAAACCAGGAAAGAGTTGATTGTCGTTAATGCCGAGTTCGGTGCTAATAAATCGTGATTGACTGGCAAACCAAACAACCGGAATGCCAAAGATCAGTGCCTTGGCGACCCCTTCATCAAACCAAACGGGAAAAGTGAAAAACGACCGATAGGCTAACCAGACGAAGAACAAGCTCATCATGATAAAAAAGAAGGTGTAGAGCTGACGGAAGACCTGTTTATGACCTACTGGGGTCAAGATATCCATGGTGGTCTTAAAATGGGAAACAATCGGCTTTTTGCCTTTCGCGTACTTCGGTCCTAGCGAACCTACCGCCTGCAGTCGTTTTTTAGCCTTACCAACGCGGTCGCTATGCTTCGCTCGAAGCTGCTGAAGTCGATGGTTTGAGGTCTGGGCGCGAGGCATAAAGGGTATCAAGAACCATTTCAAACGTTTTTTGTTTGTTTGTTGAATACGTATCTACCACTATATCGTAGAGTTCTGGCTTATAGAAATCAATTTCTTCCTGCGCCGAGGCTTTACCGGCGTCTACCACCCACTTTTGCCACTCGGTTGCGTACATCCGACTCCATTTTGCAATATTTTTGTTGGCTCGGTCCAACAAATGATGCTTGGCTTCTTCCACCGAAACCTCGTCGCGGTTCACAATTCGGTCGATCCGGA
>Ga0265297_10009246_pt1 | contig 12798 bp, 14 predicted proteins | sample Munlanlwell13791_FD_192502 | JGI IMG/M metagenome (GOLD analysis project Ga0265297, IMG submission 192502) | Leachate microbial communities from a municipal landfill in Southern Ontario, Canada - Leachate well 137-91 | ecosystem: Engineered > Solid waste > Landfill > Unclassified | place...
AATTCAATAACATACTTCAAAATTTCCGACAAATAAACATTTTCGTTTCCAACCATTATTTCAGTTGCCAAGGTTCCCACAGCCATAGTAGCCCAAAACGATGCATTTGCCGCCGCCTTACGTGATTCAGCCTCCAATTTATCTATCTGCTCCTCAACTTCTCCGGCTATTGTTTCACTACTCATACCCCCAATTTTACTCCTTTTATTTTCAATAAGCTAATCACATCGACCTTTTATTGAATAACTACTAATATGTCATCATGCTTCTCAATCCTCAATATCTTTTAAACATCTCTCACTTATCGACTTCCCAAACTTAAGTGTTCTCTCCTCCAATTCAAACCCCGTCATGATATTATTTTTTAATTATTTGTAATTTGTAATTGGAATTTATTTGGTTATTGTTGCTTGATTATTGATCGTTCTCACCCAAATATTGTCCCATACTTGCAAGTGAATTCATCTTTGCCCTATACACCAGTGTTTTTTGTGCTTCGGCCACGTTCTCGTCTTTTCCCAGCCACACCTTCATGGCCGCATTTTCAAACGCTCTTTCAAAAGAAAAAGTCATCCTCCATGGCACCGCTAATTCTGATTTATTTATGGCATTTAATCTTCTGGTCGCTACCAATTCATTCTGCCCGCCGGACAAAAACACTACTCCAGCGACTGTTTCCGGAATTACCGCCAACAGTGCCTCCTTAGTTTGTCTGGCAATCTCTTCATCACTCACCTCTATGCCGCTCTCCCTCCCCGGCAAAATCATATTCACTTTATAAAGCATCCCGCCAAAATCCACTTTGTGGTCTTTCAAAAATTCAATCAGGACTTTCCCTGCCGATTCAGTTGCTTTTCTGCACTCATCCATTCCGTGACCGCCTTCCATAATTACTTCCGGTTCCACAATCGGCACCATTCCCGCCTGTTGGGACAAAGAAGCATATCGGGCCAGCGCTTCCGCGTTGGATCTCATGCACACCAGAGACGGCATTTCCGGACCGATTTTAATTACCGCCCGCCATTTTGTAAATCTGGCCCCCATTACATAATATTCCGCCAGCCTTTTTCCCAGTCCATCCAGTCCCTCGGCCACTTTTTCTCCACCGAAATTCGGCATTTCGATCGTTCCGCGATCTACTTTTATTCCCGGAATTACTCCCGCTTCCACTATCGCCTGGACAAAAGGCTTTCCTTCATCCGTCGCCTGTTTAATAGTCTCATCCTGCAAAATCACCCCTCCGATATACTCACCCCACCCGGGTGCAGTTAAAAGCATTTGTCGGTATCTTCTTCTCATCTTTTCTCCTCCCTCAACTCCAATCGTTTCCAGTCGCTTATCCATCGATCCCGGACTGGCATCCGCTGCAAATATCCCCTTCCCGGGAGCCACTAACTTCTTTGCAATTTCTTTTATACCTTCCACACATCTATTTAATCATATTTTCCTATTCAAAGTGATGAGCACGAAAGAAAAACGCGCGCAGCGATGGAGTACAGAGTTCGAGCACGTTTTTTCGAGTGCGAATCAAAAAAATTTATTCTTCCAGCAAATAGTACAACGCCGCCACAACTGACAATATTCCCACTACCATCTGCACCGTAACTCCGTAAACTGCATAATTTAATACCGGAGCCATCTGCGTCGGCATCATGTGAGAAAGCCCTCCAATCAAAAGTATCATCCATGAAGCCGTCATCCACCTGTTTACCCCCAACGTAGCCTTTGGCGAAGCGGGACTCTTTTCTCCCACTCCCTCAATCTTTTTTTCAATTGCTTTGGTTTTTTTTACTGCCATATGTGTACTAATTTATACTTCCTGGCTATAATAAAGTCAATGAAACGCCCGGCCTTGTGGCTGTCCCTCTTCGGTCTCTCCTCCATCGTAATTATTATCGTTTCATTTCTCATTTATCAGCTGAATACGCCAAAAATCACCTGGAAAACATATCAATCACCTGAAAACAATCTCTCCTTCAGTTATCCCTCTTCATGGAAAATTTCCGGTCAAAACGACAATCTTCTTTTTATAAACCCCGCAAATAACCATCTTTTTAACATTAGTATCACCCCTCTGACTTTGTCCGCTACTGAATTTTCAAACCAAATAATTTCACTCAATACCAATTTGCCAGACTCTTTCGTTTATCCGCAAAGTTCTTTAAAAATCGGGAACCTGGACACGCTTCAGATAAAACATGTTTATCCTTCCCAGTACCAGGCAGATCTGTTTACCTTTTTTGACACCTCCTATCTTTCGGTTTCCTATTTCTATTCCTCCCAAAAAGAATTACAAATAATTTCCCGGCTTCTCTCAAGCATAAAATTTGTCCCCGCCACTCCTTCTCCTCTGAAAACATACACCAATTTAAAATATGGTTACTCTCTGCAATACCGACAGGATCCGGCAATTGCTCAATTCTCATGTGAAGATATTTTTATTTTAGATCCCATAAATGAAAACCGAAAACCCTGCACTTTCACCGAACCTCACGCCGTTGAAATAATCGTTAATCCCCTAAAGAAAGATTATTCAGTCTCCCCTTCCTCGCAAATGATTACCATTGATAACTTACCAGCTTATAAATACACCGCAAATTTTCCCGATAGTGAAGTTGGAGGATACTCCCAATACACCCAAGTCGATATTCCCACAAAAAACCGCCTATATAAAATATATCTCTACAATTCTGTTTTTGAAAAATATTTTTCCCAAATCCTCTCCACCTTTAAATTTTTAAAAAACGATTCGTCCACATCTGACTGGAAAACTTTTTCAGACTCCCTGAATAATTTTGAATTTAAATATCCGGCTAATTGGTATGTCGCTGCAGACAATTCCGATTACACATTTATTACTTCTACTGACCCCAAAGGTGGTGGAAATTTGGCCGGTTTTAGTGTCCGAAAAGAAAGTCTTCCTTCACCACTTAACCTTCCTTCTCTAAAACAATATATTTTGGATAAATATCCCGAAAATTTAGGTTTAACACCGGCTACTACTGGTGGATTACAGGGTTATAAATTAATCGAAGACGCCGCCCCGGAAAATATCCATAATATCGATTATTTTGTTTCTCACGGAAATGCCGTATACCAAGTATCTACCAGTGAAGATCAGGGGTTTCCTGACCGTAATGAAATAATCATAAATGATCAAATTCTTTCCACTATAAAATTTTCCGACCCTGTGTCTCCTGCTCCTAGCATTACCCCGGATTTTTGCGGTGGTATTGCTGGAATTCTCTGTCCGGTTGGATTTACCTGCCGCATGGACGGTAACTATCCCGATGCCGGGGGTACATGTATAAAATCTGCACTTACCATTATAAAGTGTAAAACCGGTGGTTGCAGCGGAGAACTTTGTGTGGACCAAAATTCTCCTGACGTAGCCTCTATTTGTGTTTGGAAAGAAGACTATTCCTGTCTCAAGCACTCAGTTTGTGAACCTCAATCAAATGGCAAATGCGGCTGGACCAAAACGCCGAAATACCAAAGCTGTGTCTCCTCAATTGCTCAATGACTTGATGACTCTATCGCTTTACTACCCTCTTCACCGCCTCTTTTATCCCCTCAATATTAATCCCGTATTTATCCAATAGCTCCCCCGGTTTCCCGCTTTCTCCGAATTTATCTTGCATTCCCACAAATTCCATGGGTAATGGGTAATGAGAAATGAGTAATTCGGCCACTGCCGAACCAAGTCCTCCCGCAACCTGATGTTCCTCCACTGTCACAATCCCCTTCACTTTTGTCGCCACGGCCAGTATCGTTGCTTTATCCATCGGTTTAATTGTGTGATTATTTACCACGATCGCCCCTATTCCTTCTCTCTCCAGCTCTTTTGCAGCAAAAAGACTCTGATACCCCAGCGGCCCGCAGAAAATAATTGCTGCTTGGGATTTGAGAACGGGGCTTTGATAAATTATCTCAGCCTTACCCATTTCAAAGCCCGATCCTTCATCGGTAATCATTGCCGTTTTCTCACGCCCGAGTCGAACATATACCGGCCCGATCGCATCAGACGAAGCCATCACCGCTTTCTTGGTTTCCCAAAAATCACACGGGGAAATTACTTTCATATTCGGCAATACCCGGGTTATGGCAATATCCTCCAATGCCTGATGTGTTGCCCCGTCCGGACCAACCGCCAGGCCTGTATGGCATCCCGCAATTTTTACATTCAAATTAGAATAACAAACTGCCACTCTCAATTGATCCCAGCTTCTCCCGGGCGAAAATACCGCATACGATGCTACCCAGGGTATTTTTCCGCAGACAGCTAATCCCGCAGCTATCCCCATCATATTTTGTTCAGCTACTCCGCACTCAATAAATCTTTTAGGGAACTTTTTGGCAAATTTTTCTACCCGGACCGACTCGGCCACATCTGCCGTCAGCACTACTATCCTCTCATCTCTTACCCCCAGCTCCAAAAGCGCTTCTCCAAACCCATCCCGTGTCGATTTCATTTCCGCATCAGCGTCAAATATTTTTGGGTCTATCATTTGTTTCTTGGTATTTGATTATTGGTAATTGGTCTACAATGTAATTGTACATGATTAAAAAACCCCTGTTCTTATTACTCTTGCTGTTCACTCTTACCAGACTCCCAAATCTTACTCTACTTCCAATTTACGCTGACGAAGCCAATTATTTGGATTGGGGCTGGCGGTCAATTCAAAAACCCGACCATCTTTTCTACTCACTTTACGATGCCAAACAGCCATTGCTTATTTGGATCTTCGGCATTTCCGAAATACTTTTCACTGATCCCCTGTTTGCCGGACGGATTGTCTCGGTTATCGCCGGTCTCACCTGTTTACTGGGAATATTTTTTACTACCAGACGTCTCTTTGATCCCAAGTCCGCCTTTATCGCTTCTGTTCTTTATATTCTGGTCCCGATTTTTCTATTCTTCGATCGTCAGGCACTCATGGAAACTTCCATCGCCTCGGTTGGTATCTGGTCCTACTATTTCCTGGATAGATTTTTAGAAAAGCCCGGTCTGAAAAAATCTTTCTGCTTATTTCTAACATTAGCCATAGGTGTTTGGATAAAAAACAGTGCCCTGCTTTTTTTTGTCCCTTTCTCAATAATTATTTTATTATATTTAAAAAAATTTCCCCAACAAATATATTCAATTTTCAATTATCTGCTTTTCGGATTTATTTTATTTTTACTTACCCTTTCCCCTCTGTTTTTCCAGGCAGACTTCTGGAAAACATTCTCCCTCAACAGTCGTTACACCTTGGGACTTTCTGAACTTTTCAAGTTTCCCATTTCTGTGTGGTTAAAAAATCTCCTGGGAATTCTCGATATCTCATTTTTCTTCCTTACACCGTTAATTTTTTTATCTGCCGTCTGGGGAATCATAAAATTCAAAACGTCTCACTTTTATCTCATTCTCTGGCTCCTCATTCCCCTGATCCAGATCATCCTCACCACCCGAACTTTAAATTTTCGTTATCCCGCAGCCTTTCTCATACCATACGTCATCTTTACCGCTGCCGTAATCCCCAAAAAAGTTTATTCATATTTACTGATTACATGCATTCCCGTCATCGTCTCATTCATTCAGATTACCAACCCTCCTAAATATTTCGAACTGCTTTCCCGCTTTTCTGCTTACTCATATATCAATGACTATATAACCGGCGACCTGTCAGGATATCTCGTCAATGCCATTGTCTCGTATATAAATCAACTCGACAATACTACCCCCATCACAGTTTCCTTTGCCTTAAATTCCGGCAATTTCGAAGCCGCCCTGATTGATTATTTTCACAAAAATCCCCGTATATCTACTACTTATTTCGATTCACGTTTATTTTCGGAAAAATTAAACGATTTTGATTGTTTTTACTATTCCGGCAGCCAACTGTATTTTTTTGCCAGAGAACAACAACGCGGTGGTATGGACAGGTTTCTGATTAAAAAAGACCTCATAACTCCGCTCCATGGCCGTGATTACTCTACCGTTTACACTCTTCGCAATGATTGCCCCCCCGAAAAAACCATTTCCATTTTCCTCACCGCTACCTACTAATCCGCCAATTCAATCAATGCCATTTCTGCCTCCTGCCCGTTGGGTGCTTTTCCATGCCATTCATATTTCCCTTCCATAAGAGATACTCCTTTCCCGGGAGTGGTGTGAGCAATTATTACCGTCGGATTTTCGAATATTGAATGGGCTTTTGCGATTGCATCTCCGACTTCCCGCGCATTATGTCCGTCAATTTCAATCACCGACCAGTTAAACGCCCGGAATTTATCCGCCAGCGGCTCCAGTGTCATGATGTCCTCAGTGAAGCCGTCAATTTGAATATTGTTTCTGTCAACAATAGCCGTCAGATTATGTAAATTATTTTTCCCGGCAAACATAATCGCTTCCCAGTTTGATCCCTCCTGCAGTTCGCCGTCAGACATAAGAACGTATACCCGATACTTTTTATCATCCATGTTGGCAGCCAGTGCCTGGCCTATTCCTTGCGAGAGTCCCTGCCCAAGTGGTCCTCCGGAATTCTCCACCCCCGGCAATTCCCGGTAATGCGGATGTCCCTGAAGTCTTGATCCCAATTTTCGCAGCGTTAAAAGTTCCTCCTTGGGAAAATATCCCGCCTGGGCCAAAGTGGCATACCATCCCGGACAAATATGACCGTTTGACACCAAAATTCTGTCCCTTTCTTCGTTCCATGGATCATTCGGAAAAGTTTTCACCTGTCCCCCCAAATACAAAGTCGCCATCACGTCAGCCATCCCCAAAGCTCCTCCCGGATGTCCGCTACCGGCAGCAACAAGCATGGAAATTACATTTCTTCGGATTTCTCTGGCCGCCGCCTCCAACTCTTTAACCTTCAAATCAGTAAACATATATCCAATATATCACTCCGCTCACCATCTTAAAAACAATTCATCTACCTCCCCTGGAAATATATCTTCGATATGATTCCTCTTTATTTAAACCACGTTCATAAACAATTATTTTGACACCCTTTTCATCGTCAACAACTTTTGGAAACTGATGCTTACCAGCAAAAATTCCCACAGGAGATGCTAACAATGCCCTAAACCAATTTATAAAACTAAACTCCAGCTTTTTTTGTTCTAAAACCGTTTCAGCTTCCTTAGTCATTACCAAAATAATACTACAAAACCGACAACTTACAACTCAAACGCTTTTTCCGCCGGATTAAAAGTAGTCCCGTCATGGCTCAGCATAAACTCAAACAACTCCAGTGATTTAATTACTTCTTCCGGATTTTTTGCCACTCTGTAAACCTGAAATTCTTCAGGCCGCATCCGCATATGCGAAATAAATCCCAACATTATGTTTTCCCAAAACTTTCCGAAAAGTATCAGTGGTTTATGGTGTCCGAAATAAAGCCGGGCCAGTCCCCACGCCATCCCGAACTCCGATATTGTCCCCGTCCCGCCGCGAAATACCACATAAGCCTGTCCCACATCCAGAAGTTTCAATGTTCTTTCCAGATAATTATCGGTTTTAATCTCCTCATCAATATGATTGTTACTGTCCCGTCCTTCAAAATTCGCCACGTCTTTAGGATAAAACGTCACCCCGATCACATGTCCTCCTACGGATTTAGCTCCTTCGGTTGTCGCCCTCATCACTCCCGGACCGCCTCCGTTAGCCACAGTATATCCGGCGGTAGCCAATGCTCTTCCCACTTCATAGGCCTCCTTAAATAGTGGGTCATCGGGTGATGCATCGGCAAACCCCAGGCACGTCACTGTCTTGATAAGTCTCTCCGGCTTTTTACTCTCCTCGGGCATTAAATATATTCTACCATTCCAACAATCTTTTTACCCCTACTGCCACTTCATCCGCTCCCGCTTTTTCCAATTCTTCTAACATTTCTTTTTCCACCCCACCGTCAACACATACCTTATATCTTAGATCTCCTAAGTTCCTTAAGTAACTTAAGCGCCTGACTTTTTCGAACACCTTATCGCTCATATTTTGCCCCCCAAACCCCGGCTCCACCCCCATCACCACTACTACATTCAATCGCGGCAGATATTTTTCAATCGCCAAAACCGGAGAATGAATATCCAGTGCCAGTCCGTAAAATTCTTCCGGCCTGGAAATGCTTTCCACCTGTACAATAATCCTGTCAAATCCCACTTTTACCGCCTGCAATTTGTACTTTAATAAGTTTTTTTCCGCCACCATCAAATGCGCGTCAAACTCCATTTCCAAAAAAGGAGTCAGATCCACATCTTCAGGCTTTATCGTCAGGTTATTGCTGTACTCCCCGTCCACAAAATCCATTTGCACCCTCCCAAATCTTCCGTCATTTTTTACCTCCTGAAGCATTTTCTTAGCCTCATAAGCTTCAGATGTAAGTATCGCCGGAATTATTTCCATATTATTGCTTTATAGTTAAATCTTTTATACTCGAAATATATCCATTAATACCCGCACCCAAACCATTGTATTCATGATCCAGCTCTGTAAATAACTCTTTTTCTAAATAATTCAATCCAAAACTCATCGACAAATGACTTCTAACTTCTTCGCACTCCCCTCTCGCTTGAAATAATACCCTAAATTTATCAGCATAATGAAATCTCCCATGCGCCTCAGCAATATTTGCCCCCACAGAAACGGCAGCTCTTCTAATCTGGTCAGTTAAACCATACTTCTCATCTTTGGGAAATTTGCTGGTAGTAACATAAACTCTCATTGCCAACTGATAACTTTTTTGCCATATTTTTAAATCCCTAAATCCCATCATCATATATTTACTTTACCCTCTATCACTCATTGACTCAATGACTCTATAACTTAGTCCCCTCCTCAATGACTTAATGACTCCATGACTTTATGACTTAAATTGCTCCGTTATCCTATCCTTTGGCAAAATGTCACCATCCAGCACCTGCCCCACCCGCACCACCTGCTCCACAAATCTGCATGTATATCCCCATTCGTTGTCATACCAGGCCAGGACTTTTACCAAATCACCGTCAATTACCTGGGTAAACTCCGGATCAACTATGGCACTGAAGCTGCTGCCGATAATATCCGAAGAAACCAGATGCGCCGGAGCGTTTATTCCCGAAACTCCCAATATTCCGTGGTATATAGGATTATTCACTGCCTCCTCAAATGCCTGATTAACCTGGTCTCTGGTCACTTTTGTTGCCGTTACAAATACAAAATCCGTAATTGACCCCGTAATTACCGGAACCCGCAGCGACACTCCGTCAAAAAGCCCTTTAAGCGCCGGAATCACTTCGCCGGTAGCAATCGCCGCTCCGGTTGATGTTGGTACAATATTCATCGCCGCCGCTCTGCCTCTCCGGGAATCCCGGTGTGACCCGTCCTGCAGCACCTGATCATCGGTATACGCATGCACTGTTGTCATCATCGCTTTAGTAATTCCGAACTTGGAGTGAATTACCGCTGCCACGGGAGTAATACAATTTGTCGTACAACTGGCATTAGATACCACTACTCCGTCTTTATACTCGTTCACTCCCAGTACGTACGTTCCTACATTTCCTCCCTTAGCCGGTGCTGAAATCACCACTCGTTTTGCCCCCGCCTTGGCATGCTTATTTGCCCCCGCTTCATCCACAAATTTTCCAGTACATTCCATCACTACTTCCACTCCGTATTTAGCCCACGGCAATTTTTCCGGATCTTTTTGGGCCAGAACCGGAATTTTGAGTCCCATACTTTCCACCACCATATACCCGATCAGCGGATCCTCATCCGTTACCTCTTTTACGCTTTTTACCTTTTCCGCTTTTACGTCTATTTCAAATTTGCGGTAGGTTGTATCCTGATTTACCAAATGCACCCACCCATCAACTTCCATCGATCCCGAAGTATTTATAGCCACAAATTCCAGTTCATTATGGTGTCGCGTCAGCCCAACTCTGAAAGCCAATCTACCTATCCTTCCAAAACCATTAACAGCTGTTTTAACCATCGTAACAGTAAGTGTAAGTGTAAGAATTCTCTAATGCAAGCCGTAATCAGTTTTCCCTCTCCTGGAATAAGGAGAGGGACTAAAGGGTGAGGTTGAAAAGGCTGATTTATTCTGAAATCGCTTCTATTCCCACCAAAGTTCCTGCAGACAGGTATTGCAACATAGCTCCGCCCCCCACGCTTATCCAATCAAATTTTTCCGTCAGTCCGTATGTAGAAATTGCCATCTCAATATCCCCGCCCCCGGCAACTTTATAAGCACCGCAGTTGGCAATCGCTTCCAAAATTGTTTTAGTCCCTTTACTGCAATTTGGATCTTCGTATTTCCCCATTACCCCGGCCGCCAGTATTACTTCCGCCGTTGAAATTTCCGTCACATATTTTTCAATTGTACTATCGGAAATGTCCAATCCGTCTTCCCGGCGCTGCGTCCCCGGCAGCAAACCGCCCGTTAACACCGCTGCAAATTTATCTCTATGATCTTCCACAAACTTTTGTTTGTCATCTATTTTAGTTCCTCCGATTACCAATATTCTTCTTCCCGGTTTGTCCCACACATCCGCCAACTTCGAAAGCTCCTTAGCAAACCTTAGTCCCACACCAACCGTCTTTCCTGCCTTCTTCATCACTTGTGGTACTGCCACAATGGAAGCATGTTTCCGGTGTGATGTGGCAAACGATTCATTCACAAAAACATCCCATCCGTTCGAAAGTAAATTTGCATACTCTTCACTGTTTTCTTTTTCCCGCGGGTCTTTTCGCACCGTACTGTCAAATTCCACTCCGGCAAACTCACCCGCAAGTTGTCCTGCCAGGTCAAAACTAGTCTCGGTATGTCCGAACACCCTGATCTTTGCCGCTCCTCCGTCTTGTAAAAATTTTACAATTTCCCGGATCGAATCCGCCCGGGGATTATTTCCGTCATCTACATCAAAATCCCCTCTCACCAACACATTTTTTCCAAAAAAATCAATATTACTTATGACCGGCAACTTCCCGTTCATATCTGGAAATTTTTTCTATTCTACGCAAATAACGGTCAGACTTTACAAAATCAGTTTCCAAAAATTTTTCCACCAGTTCCAACGCCTTAAATTCATCGGTATTTTCAGAAGCCAAAGCCAAGACGTTCATGTTGTCGTCTTTCCTTCCGGTATGTACCTGGTCTTCTTCAAAACCCAAACCGCACCTGATTCCTTTCACTTTGTTAGCCGCAATATTAACTCCGATTCCGCTTCCGCAAATCACTATTCCGAAATGTGACTCAGGTGAATTTGCCACTTTTTGCGCCACGGAAAACGCATAGTCCGCATAGTCATCACTGCTGTCATATTCAAACGATCCCATATCCTCAAATTCATATCCCCGTCCCAACAGCCACCTGTTTATTTTGGCTTTAAGTTCAAAACCACGATGGTCCGCCCCAATATAAATCATATGGCCATTTTAACACTCTATGACTCTGTGACTCAATGACTTAATTAACTTACTTCAAACGCTTCCGCCAATTCCAGCAACACCGATTCCGGCTCAGTAGCCAGTACCACTCCGGACGAAACTAATATTCCCACAGCCCGCAGTTTCATTGCTACCTTCACATCATCAGTGCTGTGAACCCCCGCTCCGATTAGTAGTGGTATCGGTACCGCATCCACTGCCCGCGCCACTACATCAGACTTTTCCGAAGCCACCGATTTATCCCGGCTACCGATCAGTTCCGGTGGCTCATAAGATATAAACGTCGGAAAAAGTTTGGAAAAATTTACCGTTTCTTCCAAAGTCGCAGAACAAACACAGCTTTCAAAGCCTCCTGATATTTTTATCCTCTCCAAAGTTTTTTTCAGTTCATCAACAGAAATTCTGTGCTCCGAATGATTCAAAAGTGTTCCCACGGCCCCGGCCGCTTTGGCAGCTTCAACTGTAACAAAACCGGTATGTCTGTCAGGTTCAATCCCGTCAACGTGTTGGGAAAAACATTCAACCCCGGTTTCCCGGCAAGCCCTGATATCTCCCAATTGCGGGCAGGCAACTATTCTAACCCCTGTTTTTTTAGCTACCCTGTCACAAATCTCAGCCAATTGGATTGCTTTATCTCCGGTAGCCTGCAAGTAAGTCTTAAAATTGACTACTATCACTATTTCATAATATCATAAGAGTACTATGTATCCTGCCCGTCTCCCTTTCCGTTTCTGGATGGTCGGCATGGCTCTCATTTTTTTCATTGCCGGAGCATTTTTTAGAGTATCTGCCGCTCCGGAGACAGTCCTGTCTATTACCAACCAATCCTCCCAAAAAATCCTCTTACTTTCCCTGATATGTTTTACCATGGTGGCCGGAGCTCTCTGTTTAGTAGATTTTTACAGAAAACACCATTCCGCTTCCTACAAAAAACTCCACAAAAATCCTCAGCGAAGTCGAAGGATTAAATAATCACCAGCGTTTTATACATTTCCCAAAAAATCCCCAGCATATTCTCCCATTCAGAATCCGCCGCATCCACATCCACTATCACCAGCACATCACCATTCTTAGCCAAAGCGGATTGCTTAACTCTGTTTGTACCATCAGGAAGTTTAATCCGGAATGTAAGCACTGTTATATCCTCCAAAGCGGATATATATTGTCTTTCCTCAGATACGTAACCCAAACTCGTTTTTTCCTTTATCATTCCATCCGCTTGATCCACCAAACTTCCCAACACCTCACGCCTGGAAACTATAACTTTTGCGTCATTTTCCGGTGGTGTAAAAATCACTACATCCGTCGCAGGCTTCCATCCTTTAAGACCCCATACTGTTCTCACTTTCCATCCCTTAGGATAGTTTATCCTCACCCCC
>Ga0265297_10009247_pt1 | contig 12797 bp, 13 predicted proteins | sample Munlanlwell13791_FD_192502 | JGI IMG/M metagenome (GOLD analysis project Ga0265297, IMG submission 192502) | Leachate microbial communities from a municipal landfill in Southern Ontario, Canada - Leachate well 137-91 | ecosystem: Engineered > Solid waste > Landfill > Unclassified | place...
TTGAATTTTCCTTAATTACTTTTTTTGTTTTTTCTCTAATCTTCTTTTTCAATTCTTTTTTCAAAAAAATAGCTTCCGGTTCAGGCATCGCCTTTAACTGCGGAATTTTTTTAAAAATTAAAACTGACAAACAAAGAAAACTGACGATTAAAACAATTAAGGAAATAATATCAAAATTCATATATTACGAATCTTTTAACAACTATATTCTCTCCTGTTTTGGCAATGTACTCGTTTATCAAAACTTGCATCGTTTTGGTATCATCCTTTATCCATAACTGATTTACCAAACAAATATCTTTCTTAATCTTGTCCAATTTTCCTTTAATGATTCCTTCTATCATTTCAGCCGGTTTATTCATTTCCTTAACGGTTTCTTCGATCATTGCTCTTTCTTTTCCGATAATTTCTTCCGGAATATCTTCTTCTCTGACATATGACGGTTTCATGCTTGCAATCTGCAAACAAATTTCGTGAGCCAAAGTTTTAAAGTCTTCTCCGCGAGCAACAAAATCAGTCTCGCAGTTTATCTCGAGCATAACTCCTAATCTTCTGCTTGAGTGAACGTATGTTTCAACAGTTCCGGACCCAACCGCTCGGTCAACTTTCTTGGCAGCCACGGCCTGTCCCCTCTTTTTTAAATATTCCTTAGCTTTATCAATTTGTCCTTCTGATTCTTCAAGAGCTTTTTTACATTCAGCTAAAGAAATGCCTGTTTCCTCTCTTAGTTGTTTAACTAAATCTATGTTTACTACCATGTGTTTTAATAAATTAGATTTATTCGGCAGATTTGCCATTTAATACTTCCTCTATCTTATAGAGAATGTATTCAATTGATGTATAAGCATCATCGTTTCCCGGAATGGGATAATCGATTAAATTTGGATTAATGTTGGTGTCGGCTAAGGCAATTACCTTGATTCCGCACTGTCTTGCTTCTGTTAAAGCTATTTCATCTTTCATCACATCAACTATGAAAACTGCTTTGGGTAACTCTTCCATATTCTTCACACCGTCGAACTTCAATCTCAATCTTTCTAATTCCTTCAACATGGTCAATCTTTCTTTCTTAACGTATTTCTTTTCAAAATCAATTTCTTTCGTCTTCGCTTCCAACTCCTTGAAATAATTGATTCTCTTTCTTATCTCTTTAAAATTAGTGAAAACTCCGCCAATCCATCTTTCGGTTACGTATGAAGAATTACATTTAATCGCAATTTCTTTTACCAAATCTCTGACGGCAACCTTAGTTCCGACAAAAGCGATTGATTTTCCTTCACTCTTTAACTGTTTTAAAAAGTCTAAAGCTTCGGTTAATTTCTCAGCTGTCTTATCCAAGTCAATAATATGTATTCTGTCTTTCTGTTTGGCAATATAGTCTTTCATTTTTGGATTCAACTTTGATTTATCGTGGCCATAACCAAGACCGGCGGTAATCATATCGTCGATTGAAATGTTGTATCCTATCTTTTTTTCTGTTTTTATTTCTTCCATAATATTGGCACTGAATAAATCACATTCGCATAGCTGCGAAGTGACATAACTAACGTATTTGTCTTAATTTTATTATGTTCTATATATATCACGAGAAAAATAAAAAGGCAAGAGCCATAATTAAAGACCCTAAACTTTTAGGATCTTTTCTCGACATTCTTTACACTTGGCCAGATACCCTGCAAACTCACCGATGGTTTTCCAGAGATCTCCTATCTCTGCGCTGGTGTTTGCAAGATCATTCAGCTTATTAATAAAGCTTGAACGTTTCCCGATGTCTGTTTCGGGAACCTCAAGGTAGGCCTTTTTGGTTTCCTGATAGCCATCCATATAAATTTTGCTCCTTTGCTTATTCCAAAATAGAATAAAATTGAGAATTTGTCAATAACCCCTCCCCTAATTAACTTGTTTAAAAATTTCTGGGATTTTTTCCTGACCTCTGATTTCCGACTCTGTCATTTCCTTAATTCTAACCTTAGTCGCTTCTTTTATTTTTGGGTCACCCAAAAAAGAAATATCCATGTTTAACTTTTCAATAAAAGAGGCAATACTACCAAGACTGCTTCCGGCAGAAAAACGAGACAAAACTTCTTCTTTGACGGCATCGTTTATAAACTCCTGAGGAATATTAAATTTCTCCTGAAGAGAAACTGCTCCGACGACTAAATTATCCTTTAAGCGAACCTTGATTTCATCTTCAACTGCACTATTCATAAAACTGCCATCAATATTAAACATCTTTTGAACCTCTATCGCCTTATCGGTTTTATCTCCCGCTAAAATGTTTTTAATTCCAGTTTCAGCTGCTTTTTTCGCCTCTTCGCTTTCTAAAAATTCTTTATCTATATTTAAATCCTCCAATACTTCATTGGCTCCATCGATATTTCCTTGAGATAGTTTTAATTCTACCCGCTCCTTCCCCAATCTAACAAAATCTTTGTTGCTTAAAAAATCTTCTCCAATATTGAAGTGCTTTAAGGTGTTCAAAGTATCCTTATGATGTCTTTTTCCAAAATTATCCAAAATATCTTCCCGAACCAATTCTTTCACGACTCCTTCGTTAATCTTGTTCTCTCCCGCTATTTTTTCCACACTCTCTAAATAACCTCCGCTTAGTTTGGCCTTAATAGCTTCTTTTGGGTCAATTTTCTCTTGTTCTTCTAATGGTTGCTCAAAATTCATATTTTTAATTTAAATTGTATTATCAAGATAATATCATATCAGGCCCTTGATTTCAAGCCGATTTTTTGCTATACCTTAATTATTAAAAGGTAATTACGGAATATGAAAAAAGACATTCATCCAAAATACTTTGAAAATGCTAAGATTCGCTGCGCTTGCGGAAATGTTTTTGAAGTTGGTTCAACTATTGAAAACATGGAAGTGGAAATCTGTTCACAGTGTCATCCTTTCTATACAGGAAAAGAAAGAAGCTCTGACCAGGTAGGCAGAATCCAGAAATTCAAAGAAAGGGCTGCTAAAAAGAGAAAATAATCTTTTATGTCAGAAGAAAACCAAAAATATAATGCGGTGATTATGGAAATAAGAGCGGGCGTCGGCGGAGAAGAGGCCGCTCTTTTTGCATCCGATTTAGCCAGAATGTATACTCGATATGCCCAAGTTAAAGGCTGGAAAGTTAATATTTTAGATGAAAGCAAAACTGAAATCGGAGGAATTAAAGATATGACTCTAGAAATATCCGGCGATGATGTTTATTCTAAATTCAAAAACGAAGCCGGAGTTCACCGGGTACAAAGAATCCCTTCAACCGAGAAACAAGGAAGGATTCACACCTCAACGGCAACGATTGCTGTCTTGGCAAAGCCAACCTCCACTCAAATCAACATCAGACCGCAGGATATAAGAAGCGAGTACTATAAAGCTTCGGGAGCGGGCGGACAATACGTTAATAAAAGAATGTCCGCAATTAGAATTATTCATATCCCGACGGGAGAAGTCGTCACCTGCCAGACCGAAAGAAGTCTGCAACAAAATAAGGAAAGTGCCCTCTCGGTTTTAGCTGCCAGATTATTGGCCAAACAAAAAGAAGATTTAGATAAACAAATGGGCGGTGCCAGAAAAGCACAAATCGGAACTGCAATGAGAGAAGAGAAAATGAGAACCTATAATTTCCCTCAAGATCGGGTCACTGATCACCGAATCGGAAAAAATTTCCACGATATTGAATCAATAATGGATGGAAAAATAGATAAGATGATGGATACAGTTTCTAAAGAATTAAACCAACAGAGCTAACCGCTCTGTTTTCTCTTTTTTATACCCCCTCTTGACTTTTAAACATAAATATGTATAATATTATTGAATGGAGAACAAGGCTAACAACATAGCTGTACGCGACTTAGCAGCGCGTATAGGCCAACTGAACAGCATGGTGACTTTAGCAAACAACCTTCCATCTTCTCGACAAAAAGATTTCCAAGACCTTACCGGCTCTTTGATGCTTAATGTCGGCTCCCGAACCCTACCAGCAGAAGTCAATGTCGAGCTCAGTAAAAACATTGACAAGCTGGAGAGATTTGTTCAGGAAGAACAGAAGAGAACAAAAGATTTCGGTCTTCTAAAAACCGAGATCTGGAGGCCTTTTAAATAAAAGCTTCCTAAAATAAAAATGAGCCACCCTTTTAAAATCGGTGGCTCTTTCTTGTTTTAGAAGATTAATCCTTGGCAATAATCAGACATTGAACCCTTGGTCATGTATTCATTAATACACCAAGATCTGGTTGATACACTTGAAGCATATGCGGAAGAACCTCCGTAATACTTTGAAGCCGCTCTGTACTCCCCCGCTTGAGTTCCTCCACCCAAAGCTTTTAAGTATAGTGCAGCGGCACTAAAGGCATCATTGATATTCCACGGGTCGGCATATGATTTGCCAGTCTGAGTTTTAACTTTTTCTTCGTATAATTTCCAAGTACTGGGAATAAACTGAGCCGGACCCATCGCTCCTCCGAACCCGTAAGCGACGTATCCCGATTTAGCACAAGTAATTGCTCCTGTTTCAGAAACATATGCTTTACAGTGATAAAGACGACCAGCGTACTGAGAAACACAATCATTAATCCAGCAAGAGACCGGAGTTTTTTCCATTACTCTTCCCGATTTGTTGATGATATCTAAGAATACCGGCAAATCACGAGTCGGATGCATAATTCTTGAAATTAAATTTCCATTACTGTACTTTCCTGATCCGGTTTTGGCATCGGTGACATAACACTGACCGACGTTTCTTCCAATTGCCGATTCCTGACTAATAATGGCCAATAAGAATGCCGGTCTTACCCCGACCGCCTCTCCAACTTGTTTTGCTAAAGCCAAGGCCTCTCCGAAAGTGGGGGCTTTTTGGTCTTCAACCAAACCGGTCATTTGAATTAATCTGGCAGCAATCTCCGCCGTCTTTTTAGCAATATCTTCCTTCTCCTTTAATTGCGCCTGGTATTGAGCTTCGGTTAAGGTATACAACTGATCTTTGGTGGCTTTAGTTGCCGCCGATTCAGTTTTTTGAACACTCTGCAATTTTAAAAGACTTTCGGTTTCTCCCTTATCTTCCTCTAGACTAACTTTCTGATTTTCCAAGGTTTCTTGTAACTTTTGAAAATAATCCAAAAGCTCCTGGTTTTTAACATTTAATGTTTCTAGATAAACAAGATTATCAAAAAAATCAGAAATTGTTTTACTTTCAATTAAAACTTCGATAAAAGACTTCTTATCTTCATCGGCCACGGCCTGTAAAATCAGTCCGATTTTTTCTTTTTGTAATCCTATTTCTCTTTCTGTTTCGGAAATTGATTTGGTTGTATCAACAATCTGAAATCCCAAACTTTTAATAGAAAGATTTGATTGATATATTTGATAATCTAAATCTTTTATCTTCTTGGTTAAAGTGGTAATTTGATTCTTTAGGGTATTTTTCTCGGCGCTGGTTTTGGTAATATCAGACTCAATTTCTTTCTTCTTTTCTTCAAAATAAGTCTGGCATTGATTCAATAGATTCTGACATTCAGAATCGGAGATTGTATCACAAGCCGTTTTCCATCCTTCATTGGCGCACATTTCGTCCAAGTCAGAAATATCGGCTGATACGAAAATAACAGGAAATAAAATTCCTGTTATCGCGAGAAACATTAATTTTTGTAAGCTCTTAGTTTTGAAAAAACTAAAAAACATGAATTAAAAATTATTTTGATTCTTCGGGAGCTGATTCCTCTTCTTTCTTCGGAGCCTCTGCTTTTTCCGGTTCCTTATTAACATCTTCAATCGGTTTAGCCAACTCTTCTTCAACATTTTCAGGTTCAACAACCTGAACAATTATTTCCTCGGGATTATCTATCTCAATAGTAACTCCGGCAGGAAGTTTAATGTCTTTAACTGTAATGGCATCCTCAAAAGTGTTTAATACCGATACATCGATAATGATTTTGCTCGGTAAATCTTTAGGAAGAGCAGAAACTGAAATTTCTTTCATATTCATAATCAATGTTCCGCCAAGCTTCAAAGCTGGAGCTTCTCCGATTAATTCAATTGGAACTTCGGTTTCAACTTCTTCTTTCAAGTTAGGTTGGTAGAAATCAACGTGAATTAATTCCTGAGTCAAAGGATTAACCTGTGTATCGTAAATTAGAGCGGAATATTTCTTTCCGTCTACCTCAAGATCAATCAAGGTTTCTCCCACATCTTTAAAAACTTTCTCAAAGCTCTTTCTGTCTATCTCTAAAGACATGTTTTCAACGTCTGAACCGTACAAAACGGCAGGAATCACATCTGCACCATTATCTGCTCTGAAAGCAGCGCCTTTCTTTTCTCTTAATTTTGCTGTTAAACTTGTCATTTTATTACTTTATTTCAACTTCATTTAAATGTATTATTGTCGACTCTAAACTATTACAATATATACTGTTTTTGTCTTTTTGGCAATAAAGCTAAATAATTTTAGTTCTTTCCACCTTTATCTTCTCTCCGATTTTTTTGGCATCAACTCCCTCTTCCAACAGTCCGTTTATTGCTCCCCTGACTTTAATACAAGAAACTGAATTGGCAATTCCTAATCGGATTGCCCACTCAATGTCCATATTTGATTTAATTAGGCCGGAGATAAAGCCGGAACCGAAAGCATCTCCCGCTCCCGTCTTATCAACCACCTTAACTTTGCATGAAGTTGCTTCGAATAAAACATCTTGTTCGGAAACTAAAACCCCTTCCGGACCTTTGGTTACCGTATTGATTCCTGGATGAATTCTGTTCAACTCTCTCATTATTCCCATCTCATCTTTACTATCAACTCCGGTTAATAAAGAAGCTTCTTCCAGATTCAATAAAAGAACATCGGCTTTTTTTAATATCGGCTCAAGTTTTTCTTTACCTAAAACAATCTGAGAATTGCCCAAATTAATAGCCACTTTGATTTTATTCTTCTTGGCAAAATCAACGATGTCTTCGGTTAACGAACTTAATTTACCGGACAAGGGAGCCAGATAAAACCATGACGGACTCATTCCTCCCCAAAGTATCTCTTCTTTATCAAGCATTTCTGAAGCGCCGCGGTAAGCTAAAACCGTTCTGTCTTCTTCGGAAGTATTCAAAATTACCGAATTGTTGGTCGGTCTTTCATTCTTCTGGATAAACTCGGTGCCGATTCCCATTTTTTCCATTTCCGCAATAATTTCCTTACCGGGAATATCACTCCCCACTGAACCGCAATAAGCAGCCTTGAATCCTTGTTTTTGAAAAGTAAAAGCCGAATTCATTCCTCCTCCGCCGAAACTGAAATACATATCATTGATATCTATTTTCGCTCCCAAATCAAAAGCCACACCTAAACCAGAAGGAAAGCTGTCGTTTTTTAAAATATTCTTCTTATCTATTTTTAAATAGATATCCCATGTTGCCGAACCGAATGTAATTATATCAAACATATTATTTTAATTTTCCTAAAGCTATTATTGTTTTCAAAACCGTATCTCCGTTCAAAGAAATACTCTCAATTCCTTCTTCAACTAAGAATTCGGCAAAATCAGGATAATCAGAAGGAGCCTGGCCGCAGATGCCGCAGTATTTATTTTTTTCCTTACAAGTTCTGATTACTTTTCTGATTAGTTCTTTGACTGCTTCGTTTTTTTCATTGCCGATATATGCAATTCCTCCATTATCTCTGTCCAATCCCAAGGTCAATTGAGTCAAATCGTTTGAACCGATACTCATTCCGTCAAAAACTTCCAAGAATTGGTCGATTAAAATAACATTACTAGGAATTTCGCACATTACGTAGACCGGCATCTCTTCTTTTTTCAATCCGAATTCCCTGATTAATTCAACCACCTTCTTTCCTTCTTCAACGGTTCGACAGAAAGGAACCATTACTGCCACGTTAGTTAGTCCAAACTCTTCCCTGACCCTTTTAATCGCCTCACACTCCATTTTAAAAGCCGGCTGGAAGCTAGGATCAATGTATCGGCAAGCACCCCTGAAGCCAATCATCGGATTAGACTCTTCTCCTTCGAAAGGATTACCGCCGATTAAATTCTTATATTCATTAGTTTTGAAATCGGAAAATCTGACAATCACTTTTTTGGGATAAAAAGCAGCCGCAATCTGGGCAACTCCTTCGGCCAATTCATTTATAAAATATTCTTTTTTGTCTTTGTATTCCCTGGTTAATTCTTCGATTATACTTAAATCTTTTTCGGAAATCTTAATCTCTCCTTTTTTAATCTTTTCGTAATTGTATAAAGCTAAAGGATGGATTCTGACTTTTTCCGCAATAATAAATTCTTCTCTCGCTAATCCGACTCCATCATTAGGCAAGAAAGAAGATTTGAAGGCCATATCCGGCGCTCCGATATTCAATGTTATCTTTGTTTTAAGCTGCGGAATTTCATCTAAATTATATTCTTTAACCGTAAAAGGAACATCTCCTTCAAGAATCCTACCTTCGGCTCCGGAACTGCAATCAACCGTCACCATCATTCCCGTTTTTAATTTCGTCGTTGCTTCTTTGGTTCCGACAACGCAAGGAATTCCCAATTCTCGAGAAATAATTGCCGAGTGACAGGTCTTTCCTCCTTCGTCAGTAATAACCGCCCCGGACATTGTCAAAATAGCATTCCAATCAGGGTCAGTCATTTTGGTAACCAAAACTTCTCCCCGTTTAAAGTCTTTCATTTTTTTAACATCGGTAATTACTCTTACCATTCCTTTACCGATTTTTCCTCCAATACTGATACCGGTTAAAATTGGCTTTATTTCGGCATCAATTTGATATTCCTGATAGGTATTTCCATTTTTTGATTTCAAAGAATGAACTGTTTCTGGACGAGATTGAACGATAAATAATTCTCCAGTCTTTCCGTCTTTAGCCCATTCAATATCCTGGGGAGCACCGTAATGTTCTTCAATTATACATCCCCACTCAGCTAGAGTTAAAACTTCTTCATCGGTAATTGAATATTTTTCGTACTCCTCTTTGTTAGTTTTCACTTCTTTAACTCCGCCGCTTTCCCGATAAATATATTTGCCGTCCTTTCTTCCTAATTCCTTATTGATAATCGCTTTATAACCCTGCTTCATCGTCGGCTTAAAAACAAAAAACTTGTCGGGAGTAATTCTTCCTTTAACAATCATTTCTCCGATTCCCCAAATTGAATTGATTAAAACAACATCGTTGAATCCTGTATCGGTATCGAGAGTGAACATGATTCCCGAAGAAGCTAAATCGCTCCTGATCATTTTCTGAATTACCACTGAAAGATAGACTGACAACTGAGGAAATCCCTTGTCACGTCTGTAAGCAATGGCTCGATCGGTAAATAAAGACGAAATACAGTATTTTGCTGCTTCAATAACATCTTTTTCTCCTTTAATATTTAAATATGACTCGTGTTGTCCGGCAAAAGAAGCGTCGGGTAAGTCTTCAGCTGTCGCTGAACTTCTCACCGCCACGTCACAATTCTCTCCGTATTCCTCGCAAAGCTTTCTGTATCCGGCAATAATGTCTTTTTTAATGTCATCGGGGAATTTTCCGTTCAAAATTAACTCTCTTGATTTCTTTCCCGCTTTCTGCACGTTTTCTAATTTAGTTAAATCGAGTCCGTCAAATAGTTTTTCCAATTTTTTATCAATTCCATTGAAAGCCAAAAAGTTTTTATACGCATCGGCGGTGGTAGCGAAACCGTTGGGAATTTTAATTCCTTTGGGAGTCAGTAAAGAGTACATTTCGCCAAGCGATGCATTTTTACCTCCAACAACTCCGACATCCTTCTTCCTTATTTCTGAAAAAAATAGTGTATTTGCCATTTTGTATTAAAATCCTCCGAAAAGATTTATTATGCTAATTATTAAAAACAGTATCACGAATAAGATATCTAAAATGAAAATTATTATATTGCCTTTTGCTCTGTTCATTTTTTAATCAAACCCTTAATACTCTTCACTGCCCTCTTTGTATCGGTATAATTGGGTATTCCATTTTTTTCTAGATACTCAATTGCCAAAGCGACTGATTGTCCGCCCAAAAAACAGCAAACAATCGGCTTTAAAGGATATTTATTTCTTAACTCCGCTATTATTTTAGCATTTTTATCATGCTCTGTCATTAATTGCGGAGTAGAAATAACAATTAACCCATTGATGTCATCTTGTTTGAGCAAACTCTCAATTGCAACAGTATATCTGTCAGATAATGCATCTCCCAATACATCTAAGGGATTGTTTTTACTGACCACTTTCTCCATTGCTTTATTCTTTTCTAAAAAAGAAATTGTTGATTTGCTTAAACTGGGAATTTCAATGCCCATTTCAGAACAATAATCAACCGTCAAAACACCCAAACCACCGCCATTAGTGACGATTCCGATTCCGTTTTCGCATCGGGGCGATAGACTTAAAGCAAGAGAAACATCAAATAACTCTTCCAAGGTATCAACTAAAATAACGCCTGATTGTTTCATCGCGGTCTGGTAAACATTATAGTCTCCGGCCAAGGTTCCAGTATGGGTTCCGGCCGCTGCCTTACCCTTATCACTTCTTCCCGATTTAATGGCGACAATCGGTTTAATCTTAGAAACTTCTTTGGCAATACGCATAAACTTGTGTCCATCTTTGACTCCCTCAAAATAAATAGCAATTACTTTTGTTTCTTTATCGGTCTTTAAATATTCGATAAAATCACTTAAATCCATATCGGCTTCGTTGCCATAAGAAACAACTTTTGAAAAACCAAGTTTGTCTCTATCAATAACCGAATCCAACAATGCTCCAGACTGAGAAAGAAAAGCAATACTTCCCTTTTTAGGAGTAAGGGGAGCAAAAGAAGCATTCAGATTAAGAGAAGGATTGATTATTCCCAAACAATTCGGTCCAATTAAAAGAATCTTGTATTTTTTAACCATTTCTTTTATCTCTTCTTCTGCTTTGGCATTGCCCGCTTCTTTAAAGCCAGAAGAAACAATGATAATCGCTCCAACTTTCTTTTCGCAACAGTTTAAAACAATACTTTTAACTATTTTTGCTGGCACGGCAATAATAGCCAAGTCTATCTTTTCTTTAATGTCCAAAATAGTATCAAAACATTTAATTCCCAAAACTTCTTTCCTTTTAGGATTGATAAAATATATCTTTCTTAAGTCTTTTCCGCTTAAAAGATTATTCGCTAATCCCAAACCAACCGTTCCCAATTCATCGCTCGCTCCGATCAAGGCTATTGATTTTGGTTCAAATATTTTCTTCATATGATTATTCTGAAATCAGTAATTAAGGCTTGCTTATCGGTAACCATGACGGGGTTAAAATCAATCGATTGGATGTTTTCTTCTTTAATTGAAAGATTGGAAAGATGAACTATCATTTCAGCCACATTTATTAAATCAATCTTCTTCTTTCCTCTGGCCCCGTTCAATATTTCAAATCCCTTAGTTTCTTTTATCATCCTAATTGCCTCTTCTTTCCCGATTGGAGCAATTCTAAAAGCAACATCTTTGATTATTTCGATAAAAATTCCGCCCAGGCCGAACATTAAAACGGGACCAAACTGAGAATCTCTTTTCATGCCGATAGCAATTTCGTTCCCTGAAACCATTTCTTGAACTAGTACCCCTTCAATATTTTTTCCCCGAATATTTTTATCGATTTCATCCCAAGCAACACCAAATTCCTCCTCGTTTTTAATATTCACCTTGACTCCTCCGATTTCAGACTTGTGAAATATTTTTTGCGCATGAATTTTCAATACCACCGGAAAGCCTATCTGTTTCGCAAACACTAATGCTTTCTCTTTTGAATTAAAAATCTCCGTTCTACAAAAAGGAAGTTTGTATTTCAATAGAATTTTTTTTGTTTCTTCAAAACTTAATATTTCCATATCTTAATTTTACCTTAATATTAAAAATACTGCAATAAAACAAAAGCCCGAGGAAAATCCTCGGGCAAAAGTAATATCTCTAATAGCAACCAAGACGAGCTGACGGGCAACAAGGACAATAATAAGTATTACATTTATTAAGACTAGAAACCCAAAATGATGTAGGCCACTGAGTACCAGCCTCGCAGAATGCAGGAGTAGAATTACCCCATGCCCATCCATTATTAGGGCAAGTCCTCCATGTACAACCATGCGAGTCGATACCTGATGATCCGCAAACAATAGGATTAGGTATCGCTGCAATATCACCACAAGAAGTACCTAAGTTATAAGTTTGACCCTGTTCATTGGTAAATGAATAACAAGCACCTTGGCCCTCACTCCAGCTTCCATAACGGGTCCAGCCAGAAGGACAACAATAACCGTAAGAACAAGCATTTCCTAATTTACATACACTGCACGAACCTACAGAAACCACTGTTCCTCCTTTGCAAGTACATTGTTGACTGGCATGCTGTGAATTACATAAATTCGCTTTATACGCCGTACAAGTACCGGAAGTAGCTCCACCGTATAATCCAGCGCAAGTCCAAGTCCAAGGACCGGTTCCGGAAATAGCCGAAGCGGTTCCGGTAGCGCAAAGATTAGTAGTCGGAGCCGAAGCCAGAGCGATTGAATCACAAGTTTGAGCGGAAGTACCGCAAGTTCCGGCCACTGGAGTTCCATCTCTGGTCGCGGTACAAGAAGCAGTTGTTCCCCCGAGCGTTCCAACACAAGACCAGGTAACTGAACCTCCAGACGCGGGGAAAGCGGGAGTAGTCGGAGAAGCAGTTCCGGCGGCACAGAAAGTACCGCTATAGGCAGTGACACCGGAAGCGTAGTTCGTGGCATTGGTTCCACAAACACCGTTTAAAGAATGATTAGCCGTACAAGT
>Ga0265297_10009248_pt1 | contig 12792 bp, 8 predicted proteins | sample Munlanlwell13791_FD_192502 | JGI IMG/M metagenome (GOLD analysis project Ga0265297, IMG submission 192502) | Leachate microbial communities from a municipal landfill in Southern Ontario, Canada - Leachate well 137-91 | ecosystem: Engineered > Solid waste > Landfill > Unclassified | place...
GTATTTTTCAGGAACTTCGGCGTTTAACTTCGCGTAACGGTCGAAGATATTGATCAAAGGCAATTTGTGACGCTTGCCGACTTCAAAATCGTTGAAGTCGTGCGCGGGCGTAATCTTCACCGCGCCCGTGCCTTTTTCCGGATCGGCGTATTCGTCGCCGACAATCGGAATAAGCCGATCCGCCAAAGGCAGCCGCACCATCTTGCCGATAAGATGCTTATACTTCGGGTTTTCGGGATGCACGGCAACAGCCGTATCGCCCAGCATCGTTTCGGGACGCGTCGTGGCGACGATGACAAAGTCGTCGCTGCCTTCGACCGGATATTTGAAATGCCACATGTGGCCTTTGACTTCGGTTTGCTCAACCTCAAGGTCAGACACGGCTGTCTGCATCTTCGGATCCCAGTTGACGAGGCGCTTGTCCTTATAGATCAATCCTTCCTTATAGAGCGTCACGAAAACTTTGCGCACGGCGGCGTTAAGCCCTTCGTCCATTGTAAAGCGTTCGCGCGACCAGTCGCACGACGCCCCCAGACGGCGCAATTGCTTGGTAATCATGCCGCCGGATTCGGCTTTCCACTCCCAAACCTTTTTCAGGAATTTTTCGCGCCCCATCTCGCGGCGGCTTTCATTTTTACCGCTTGCCGCAAGCTGGCGCTCGACCACCATTTGCGTCGCGATGCCAGCATGATCCGTTCCCGGCTGCCAGAGCGCGTCCCTGCCCCTCATGCGCTGATAACGGATAAGAACGTCTTGCAGCGTATAGCTGAGCGCATGCCCCATGTGCAGGCTGCCCGTCACGTTGGGCGGCGGGATCATGATCGTATAGGGGGTCTTATTCGATTTTACGTCGCAGGCAAATGCGCCGGACTTCTCCCAGCGCTCGTAAATTCTGGTTTCAGTGACGGTTGAATCGTAGTTCTTTTCTATTGGCATATCATTATCCCTGTTATTCCTAATATAATATAAGCCGAAAAATGCCGGATAAGGCAAGAAAAACAAGGACAAAAAAAGAACCCGCCGGAGATCCGGCGGATTCTTTCAGGAAAAACGATTTAAGGCTCTTACACAGACCGGCGACGGCGGAAGAATCTGTACCCGCCAAAGCCGAGAACGGCTGGAGCAAACAGTCCTAACGCTGCCGGAAGAGGAATCGTATTGATGGCCACGTTGCCGATAACGGCGCCATAGGCTGTATCATCCAGACTCAGGAATTGCAGCAAAACAGACTGCGGCCCTATTCCGCTGACCGTAAAGACAAGAGATATGTCCACATATTTCATGTCGTCTTTGGAATTATAGGGAGCTCCGGAGGGATACTTGATCGCATATTCGTAATCCCCGATCGTCGTTTCAGCTACGGCCTCCATTTCCTTCACGACCGGAGGGCCATCGGGATTGCCGGACAGCGAGAACGACAAAACATACTCGCCCGGATTGAGCGTAATATACTGATAGATGCCACCGGCAACGGTACCATCGGAAAGATCAACGCTGCCTGCGTTGTTGTTGATGGGATACCCTGTCGGATTATTGGGGGCTTGCCAATAATTGCCGATCAGATCCACACCGGCTCCTGTTACAGTCCAGGCTCCCATTGTGGAGCCGCCTGCATACGTAGTGAAACCGGAACCGCCCCAAGGATTAGTGAAATCATCATAGAAAACAGTTGCTGCACTTGAAGGTGTGGCAAATGCGATTCCAAGAACCGCCATTGCCAAGGCTAAAACGTTGCGCATGTCGTTTCTCCTTCGAAATGATATTATGGTTAACGACTAACAAGAACCATTCTTCCGCTCAAGCCAAAAATATCGAAAAAAGACCAATGATTATAAATAACTACTAATTGTGTTCCATGATAGAAATCTTTGGCAAATATGCCGTTTTCAACCGCCTTCGCGATAATAAAAGAATACGATACTATGAGCGTCGTTCCCCTATTTTTTGGAATCATATTATGAAAGTTCAATTTGAGAATTATTACACAAAAAAGTTTTTTTCCGTCGAGAGCAACGACATTCTTCTCCTCGATTGCCACGCGGTCAGAATTCAACACGGGTATGCGTCGCTTGTCGTTGCCGGACAGACGACGGAAAAACATCTGGTCTCTTTTCCCAAGAATTTTGTTTTAGCGGATAACATTGATGGCCTCGCAAAGACATTCGGCTTTCTTCCCGTCGGATTGACGGGGGGCTACACGTTTCGCGGCACGGAAGTTTTATTCGAAAACAAAAACAGCGCGCACATCGATGAAAGCTCTAGCGATCCGGCATGGACGCTCGCGATCAATCCGCACAGACTTTCGAATGCGACCCTATGCGGCCTTAATATGCCGATGAACGCCGATGATTATCCTTTTGCAAGGACATATAAACCGGGAACGACCATAACCTTTAACGACATCGCGCGTTTCCTGGTCGTTGTCGCGGAAGCCTGCGACGACAGGCTTGCAAGAAGGATCGAGGCGTGCCAAAGACACGTCCCCAAGCCGTCAACAACCGCTATTTCAAGCTGTCTTTTAGAATAGTCTGAGGATCTTATTTAAAGAAAACCTTGGCGATTTCGTAGCCTTTCGCGCCTTTCGGCGTCGCGACTTCGACCGTGTCGCCTATCGTTTTATTGATAAGCGCGCGCGCCAACGGCGCCGTGATCGAAAGAAGGCCGTTCTTGACGTTGGATTCGTCTTCGCCGACGATTTGGTAAAAAATTTCCTCTTCGGTATCAACGTCAATAAGCGTTACGGAAGCTCCGAATTTGACGATTTCACCACTCATTGAAGAAACGTCAATGATCTCGGCGCGGCCGATTTTGCTTTCCAGCTCCATGATGCGGCCTTCGACGAAGCTCTGGCGTTCGCGCGCGGCGTGGTATTCGGCGTTTTCGGACAGATCGCCGTGTTCGCGCGCTTCGCCGATCGCTTTGACGATGGCGTGACGTTCGACGTTCTTGAGATGTCTGAGTTCATCTTCAAGCCGCTTATGGCCTGATTTGGTCATTGGCACTTTATCGGTCATGAACGCCCCTTTCGAAAAACAGCAAAACACACCTCTGGCGCCATGAAGGAGGAAGGAGCCAAGGAAGCGTTTATCAGGATGGCTTAGAATATGCCTGAATCGGCGATACTTCAAGACTGCCGGTTTGCAACGCGGCTATGGCTTCTATGGCCGCGCGAGCGCCCGGCATCGTCGTATAATTGGGAATACCCCGCAAAAGAGCCGTCCGGCGCAGATTAAGGCTGTCCGACAACGTCTGTGCGCCGCCAGCCCTTGTGTTAATAATCATCTGCACTTCGCCGTTAATGATCGCATCCTGAACGTTCGGCTGGCCTTCGTACACTTTGTTGACCCGCTTCACCGGAACGCCCGCGCCTTGTAGCGCAGAGGCCGTTCCCGACGTCGCGATAAGATCGAAGCCGAGATTGATAAGCTGCCATGCCAGAACGATGGCGCCTGCCTTGTCATGATCTTTGACCGAGATAAAACATGTGCCTTTAAGCGGCAACTTGATGCCCGCCCCGATCTGGGCTTTCGCGTAGGCGCGAGCAAAAGTCTCGTCAATGCCCATCACTTCGCCGGTTGATTTCATTTCCGGCCCGAGCATGACGTCAACGCCCGGAAAGCGCGCAAACGGAAAGACCGGCGTTTTAACGGAGATATGCTTATGCTTCGCTTTCGTTATGTCGATGTCTGCCAGATGCTCTCCGGCCATCACGCGCGCCGCAATCTTGGCAACGGGCAGGCCTATCGCTTTAGCGACAAAAGGCACCGTGCGGCTCGCGCGCGGATTGACCTCAAGGATATAAATCTCGCCGTCCTTGACCGCAAACTGCACGTTCATAAGGCCGACGACGCCGATTTCGCGCGCCAAAAGCTCCGCCTGACGGGAAAGCTCTTTCACTATTTCGGGCGACAGGGAATGCGGCGGAAGCGCGCAACTGCTGTCGCCGGAATGAATTCCCGCCTCTTCGATGTGCTCCATGATACCGGCGACAAACACCGTTTTGCGATCCGCGACGACATCAACGTCTACCTCGATCGCGTCCTGCAGATAGTGGTCAATCAATATCGGATTGCCGTTCGATACATAAATCGCCTTCTGCATATACCGGCGCAAGCCGTCTACGTCGTACGTAATTTCCATCGCCCGCCCGCCCAAAACATAGGAAGGACGCACGACAATGGGATAGCCGATTTTCTCTGCCACGCGTTCGGCTTCGACAATCGTCCTGGCAAGGCCGTTCTGCGGTTGCTTGAGCTTGAGTTTATGAAGAAGAACCTGAAACCGCTCGCGGTCTTCGGCAAGGTCAATAGCATCGGGCGACGTGCCGAGAATGGGAATTTTGGCTTCTTCGAGCGCATGAGCCAGCTTGAGAGGCGTCTGGCCGCCCAGCTGAACGACGACGCCGAGGAGCTTGCCGCACGACTGTTCTTTATGAATGATTTCGATCACGTCCTCGGCCGTCAGCGGCTCGAAGTAAAGGCGGTCGGAAATGTCGTAATCCGTCGAGACTGTTTCAGGGTTGCAGTTGATCATGATCGTTTCAAACCCGGCTTCGTGCAGCGCCATGACGGCGTGAACGCAGCAATAGTCGAATTCGATCCCCTGCCCGATGCGGTTCGGCCCGCCGCCCAAGATAACGACTTTCTTTTTATCCGACGGATTGGCCTCGCATTGAGGCTCGTCAAGGCCGTTGCCTTCGTAGGTCGAATAAAGATAAGGCGTATGCGACGCAAATTCCGCCGCGCACGTATCAACGCGTTTAAATACGGGCACAACGCCTGCGGCGCGGCGCGCGGCTGTGACGTCCTTTTCCTTGCTTGCCGTAAGCTGAGCCAGACGCGCATCGCTGAAACCAAGCCTTTTAAGGCTCTGCCAGCCTTCCTTATCCTTGGGCAATCCGTTGGCGCGAACGTCTTTTTCGACGGCCAGAATTCCGGCAATCCGGTCAATAAACCAGATATCGAACTTGCTGATCGCCGCCACTTGCTCGGGAGTCATCCCGCGGCGAAGCGCTTCCGCGATAACAAGAATGCGGTCATGCGTCGGGTGCGCCAAGGCAGCATGTATTTCTTTGACTTCGGCATTGGCAAACTGGCGCATCTCGTTAAGACCGGTCAATCCGATCTCAAGACCGCGCAGGGCTTTTTGCAGCGACTCTTCCCAATTGCGGCCTATCGCCATGACTTCGCCGACGGACTTCATCGCCGTCGTCAGCGACGTATCGGCGCTGGGGAATTTTTCGAACGCAAAACGCGGCACTTTCGTGACGATATAATCAATCGTCGGCTCGAACGACGCAGGCGTGTCGCCCGTAATGTCGTTCTTTAGCTCGTCGAGCGTATAGCCGACCGCAAGGCGCGCGGCGACTTTGGCGATTGGAAAGCCCGTCGCTTTGCTTGCCAACGCCGACGAACGGCTGACGCGGGGGTTCATTTCGATGATGACCATGCGTCCGTCATCGGGACTGATCGCGAACTGCACGTTCGATCCGCCCGTATCCACGCCGATTTCGCGCAAAACCGCAATCGAGGCATTGCGCATCATCTGATATTCTTTGTCCGTCAACGTCAGAGCGGGCGCTACCGTGATGCTGTCGCCCGTGTGAATGCCCATAGGATCGACGTTTTCGATGGAACAAATGATGATGCAGTTGTCCTTCCTGTCGCGGACGACCTCCATCTCATATTCTTTCCAGCCGAGGACGGATTCTTCGACCAGAACTTCGTGAACGGGGCTGGCCGTAAGGCCTCCCGAAAGGATTTCGGCGAACTGGTCGCGGTTATAAGCAACGCCGCCGCCCGTGCCGCCCAAAGTAAAGCTTGGGCGGATAATGGCGGGCAAACCGACCTCGGCCAAAGCCTTGTCCAGCTGACCGATGTCTTTCACGAGAAAGCTTTTGGGACAGAACAGGCCGATGCGCTGCATGGCATCGCGGAACAACAGGCGGTCTTCGGCTTTTTCAATAGCGGCGCGGCTTGCGCCGATCAGCTCAACGCCGAGACGGTCGAGCGTCCCGTTTTTCGCCAATTCCATCGCCGTATTGAGCGCCGTTTGCCCGCCCATTGTCGGTAAAAGGGCGTCAGGTTTTTCGCGCTCAAGGATTTTGGCGACAAATTCGGGCGTAATCGGTTCGATATATGTGGCATCCGCAACGTCGGGATCGGTCATGATCGTCGCCGGATTGGAATTCACGAGGACGATGCGATAGCCTTCCTGACGAAGCGCTTTGCAGGCCTGAACGCCCGAATAATCGAATTCGCAGGCCTGGCCGATGATGATGGGCCCAGCGCCGATGATGCAAATGGATTTTATGTCGGTGCGTTTGGGCATTACGCGCCTTTCCGCGAGGCTTTGTAGGCTTCGATCATCTCAATGAACCTTTTGAACAAATAATGGCTGTCGTGCGGCCCCGGCGAGGCTTCGGGGTGATACTGCACCGAAAAAGCGGGCTTGTTTTTTAGGCGAATGCCCTCGTTCGTGCCGTCGAAAAGACTGACATGCGTCACTTCGGCATTTGCGGGCAGCGTTTCGGGCAGAACATGAAAACCGTGATTTTGGCTTGTGATGTCAACTTTGCCCGTCTCCAAATCCTTGACCGGATGATTGGCGCCGCGATGACCGCGCGGCAATTTGGCTGTCTTGGCGCCGATGGCCAAAGCCAGTATCTGATGCCCGAGACAGATGCCGAACACAGGAATGCCTTTGTCGAGAATAGCTTTGACGACAGGAACGGCATAAACGCCCGTCGCCGCAGGATCGCCGGGGCCGTTTGACAAAAACACGCCGTCGGGATTAAGCGCAAAAATCTCTTCTGCCGTCGTTGTGGCGGGAACAACCGTCACGCGGCACCCTTCGTTGATAAGGCAACGCAGAATGTTGCGCTTCGCGCCGTAATCAATGGCGACGACATGATGTTTCGCGTTATTGGGCTTGCCGTAGTTGGCGTGCCTTTGGGGATACCACTTCCATCCGCCTTCGCCCCATTCATAAGCTTCGGGACACGTGACCTCCAAAGCCAAATCCATGCCTTCGAGCCCCGGCCAAGCTTTGGCCTGCTGCTTTAAAGCATCAAGATCGAATTTGCCGTCCCTGTTATGCGCGATAACGGCATTCGGCGCGCCGCCGTCGCGGATACGGATTGTCAGAGCGCGCGTATCGAGGCCGGAAATGCCGATCAGATTGCTTCTCTCGAGCCAGTCTTCAAGATGCCCCGCCGCGCGCCAGTTCGACGGCGACGTGATCTGTTCGCGCAAGACGATGCCGCGTACCGACGGATGAAGGGTTTCAATATCCTGCATGTTGATCCCGACATTGCCGATGTGCGGGAACGTGAACGTGATGATCTGCCCTGCGTAGCTGGGATCGGTAGCGATTTCCTGATACCCCGTCATCGAGGTGTTGAAACACAGCTCACCTATCGCAGAGCCTTCGGCGCCCATACCTCTGCCCCAAAAAACAGATCCGTCAGCGAGAACAAGGACGCCGGTATAGTCTTTGTGTTTCTGTAAATGCCCTATGGGTTTCGCAGTGGGCGCTGCGGCTTTTTTCTTTTTCTTTGCGCGCGTAGAAGCGCGCTCCTGAGAATGAGGCTTCGTCATGTTTCTCGGTTATTATGGAATCCGTAGCTCAAACGGGTGCACACTATGCCGATTCTGCCGCCGAATCGCAACCACAAAAGGAGAGCCGCAAATATGCTTAACATCCTGACTTTTTAAGAAAGAATAACCGCCGATCCCCTTCAAAATACGGCTATCTTCCGTTTTCTTTTTAAGGCGAGCCATGATAGTTATAGGCTTTCCGCAATACTTTCATAAAGCGTTCATGTCCGACAAAAAATTCGATATTCTCCTACGTGAAGTCCTGTTTCAGGGCCATTTCCGCGTTGACCGCCTGCATGTGCAGCACGTCCGATTCGACGGAAGCCTTAGCCCCGTTTTTACGCGCGAGGTCTTTCACCGCAGTCCGAATGTCGCAGGCGTTCTTCTGTTCGACCCGCGGCACGACAAGGTCGTCCTTGTCGAACAATTCCGCATAGCGCCCGCCGCATCCGGCATGGACCCGTGGCTTTTGGAGATTGTCCTCGGCATGGTTGACTCAAACGAAACGCCGGAACAGGCGGCTCGCCGCGAGGTCAAGGAAGAGACCGGCTGCGACGTTCAGGACCTTATGCCCATCGCCAGTTATTTTTCGAGTCCCGGCGGCACGTCGGAATATATCCACCTGTTTGCCGGACGCATTAACGCGCCCGAAGAAGGCGGCGTTTTCGGCATGAGCGAAGAAAACGAAGACATCCGCGTCCACGTGCTTGACGCCACGCGCGCGATCAGCCTTCTTTACGCCGATAAAATCCACGATGCCCAGACGATGCTCGCTATGCACTGGTTTGCGACCCACCATACGGATTTGCGGAGCCGCTGGCTCGTCAGCGACGTAGGCACGCCGATTATATAAACAATCTCGAAGCAATCACCCGTCCGAGTTAGGGTTGTACTGAGGTCAATCCATCAATTGTCCGCCGTTGACGTTCAACGTCTCGCCGGTGATAAATCCGGCCTCATCGGCGACTAAAAACATAACAGCGCGGGCGATTTCATCCGGCTGAGCAAGACGGCCGACGGGAATTTTCGCGATAATCGTCTTCAGAATTTCCGCAGGTACGGCCTTGACCATATCCGTATCCGTATATCCCGGAGCAACGGCATTGACCGTAATGCCTTTGACCGCGCATTCCTGAGCCAACGATCTCGTAAAGCCGATGATACCGGCCTTCGCCGACGAATAGTTGGTTTGCCCCATCTGCCCCATCTTACCGTTGATGGACGTGATGTTCACGATGCGCCCGAACCCTTTTTCCCTCATCTTCACGATAACGGCGCGGGACATGTAGAACATTGACGACAGATCGACTTCGATAACGGCTCTCCAGTCGTCAACCGACATCCTGTGCATCATGATGTCTTTGGTGATGCCCGCATTGTTGACCAGAACGTCAATCGACCTTCCAAAATGGGCGGCAACCGTATCGGCGCCCTTGATGCATTGCTCTGGAGAAGACACGTCCCATTTGAAAATGGGCAAAGACGTTTCTTTCTCAAACTTCTGCGCGGCTTCGTCGAAAACGACGTAGTTAGCGGCAACGTCGTAACCGCCCGCTTTCAGAGCTTTGCATACTGCCGCTCCGATGCCCCTCGTTCCGCCTGTAACTAACGCTAATCTGGCCATCGCGCTCCCTGATTATACTATTTTTCGTAGATGTAGGTTCCGGGGGCATCGCATATCTGTTTATACGGGCCGCTTGGCGTGCCCAAAGAAGTCGGCGGCGAAACGCGATCGGGAGACGAATATTTCACGATCCAGTTTTGCCACGCGCTCCACCACGATTTGCTCTGATTTAATTCGGAACGAGTGAGCCAGCTGGCGGGAGAAAGATAAGGGTCTCCCGGAACTCTTTCATGAATCCTGTAATAACGGCCTCTATGCCCCGGCTCGCTGACAATACCGGCGTTATGCCCGCCGTTAGTCAGCACAAACGTCACGGACGTGTTTACGATTAAGTGGATTTTGTAGGCGGAATGCCACGGTACGACGTGGTCTTTTTCCGTGCCGACGGCAAACACCGGAACCTTGATATCTTCAGGAACCACGTGTCTCCCTTCGATCGAAAGGCGTCCTTCGACAAAATCATTATGAAGGAAAAGGTTATTCAGATACTCGCTGTGCATTTTGTACGGCATGCGCGTGGCATCGGCGTTCCAGACCATAAGGTCAATCATCTTGGACTTTTGTCCCATCAGATATTCGCTGACGATTTTAGACCACAGCAACTCGTACGAACGCAGCATCTTGAAAGCACCGGCCATCTGGCTTGAATCGAGATACCCTTGCGCCCACATCATTTTCTCAAGGAATTCCACCTGTCCTTCTCTCAGGAACAGCGTAATTTCCCCGGCCTCCGTAAAGTCTCCCTGCGCGGCAAGCAGCGTCAGTGTCTTGAGGCGATCGTCCCCCACTTTGCCCATAGCCGCAGCGGTAATAAGAGCCAACGTTCCTCCGAGGCAATATCCCGTCAGATGTATCTTCGTATTCGGGAATATGGCCGAAACCGCATCAATGGCGGCCATGGCTCCCAGACGGTAATAATCATCCATACCCAAATCGCGGTCCTCCCTGCTCGGGTTATGCCACGACATGATAAAGACGTTATGTCCTTGCTCTAACAGCCATTTGACCAAAGAGTTCTGAGGCGACAGATCAAGAATATAATATTTCATGATCCACGCCGGGAAAATCAGAACCGGCTCTTTATAGACGCTTTCCGCTCTTGGCTTGTACTGAATAAGCTCGATCAGGCGATTGCGAAAGATGACCTTGCCGGGTGTGACCGCGAGATCTTTTCCGACTTCGAGGCCTTCGGTTTCTACCGGCTGCTTTCCGGTAATCATCCGGCACATGTCTTCCTGGGCATTCGTCATACCTTTGACCCAGTTCATGCCCTTTGAAGCGATCGTTTCCTTGATGACTTCGGGGTTAGTCGCCGGAAAATTGATCGGCGCCACCGCGTCCAAAAACTGCCTCGCCTGAAAACCGACCGCGCGCTCTACTTTGGTATCGAGGCCCGAAACATTGGTTGTCGCCTCACGCCACCAATCTTCTTGCAACAAAAAGGTTTCCGCATAAAACCGCCAAGGCCATATCTTCCAGCCATCGGCGCTAAAACGACGGTCTTTGCCGCCAGCGGGTCCCGCTTCGTCAATAAATCTTTTCAAAATGTCTTGCGCATTGGCAACGGGGTACGTCGCCAGCTTCAAAAGCTTTCCCGGCGACGAGGACAGATGATTGATCCACGAAAACAAATCATCCAGCAAAAGCGCTGGGCTCATGCCGTGCGTCAGCCTCGCCTGCTGAGACTGAAACAGCGTATCGATGACTTCGTATATATTTTCAGGCTTTTCTTCCGACATGTACAAACTCCATGAACTTAGTATCTGGAAGCGAGAACGAAGACGCCCTCGCAAGAGGCAGGACTCCTGCCGTCCAAAGGACGGCAAACGGATTTTCTAATTATGCAAGCTAAACGAGAGGTTGTACAGAAACATCGTACAAAAGACGTGCGATAGTAGACCCTTAAATGGTTAATATTCTGTTTATAAATTCTAGTTTTACAAGCACATACAGGGACACGTAAGCCGATAAAAAAACAGATCACACGTGTTTGCCGAACACTTCCACATCCGACTTGCGGCTGTTCAAAGATGCATGAGACGGAACAAAATATTTTTCGAGCTGCTCAAAACGCTTTCTTTCAACCGCTGTAAAATCGCCACCTGTCATCGTAACCGTACGGATAGCTGACAAGGCTTCTTTAATTTCAGCCTCCGACGCCGAGTCAAGCAATTGGGAGACGACCTCCATCGCATGTTTTTCGTCTAAGAACAAAATTTCATGCTGGAGCCTGACCATAGCCTTGAATTCCGGCGACGACATTTTCGGAAGCGTCGGACTGGCGTCGCAAAGCTGCTTGAGCATCCTGAACTCTCGCTCGTCAAAACCGCCGCCTGCGCGAACGATATAAAGAAGCCCACGCACCAAAGCATCATGCAGCCCCCCGACCGTCGCCAGGGTCAGAAGATCGTGAATGCGCCTTTGAATATCGCGCTCGCGATTGACGTCTTTGCCCGCAGATTTGGAATAAAATTCGTATTTTCTTAAACCCAGCATGGATTGCAGAAGACCCGACCCATAAATGGCATAAAACAGTTTTTCAATGCTGGCATTGCGTTCGGCACGTATGGCCTCCAACCAAGCGACAACGGCCTCGGACATATGCTCCTGAAGTTGCCAGAAGAAATTGTCATGAGACACAGGTCTCCGGTTGGCCTTGACGAATTCGGCAAATCTGGCGATTTGCAGCATAAAGGGATCGTTATCGGAGAAAAGCTTGTAACGAAGGCGCACGAAATTTAACTGCCGCAAAAGCTGGGCGGTTTGTTCGTTTGAAATAGAGCGCACCCACGGCGATACATAGTTTTCGTATACGCTAACAAGGTTTTCCGACGCCCGCTTGGCGGCCAGAAAGCACCTGTCGTCTTCGACGTCGTTGCCGCCAAGTTTTTTAATATCGTTGACGGAGCGGGCCTCGAATTTCAACACATGATCGCCCGTTGCCAAGGCCGGATTGCTCGTGCTTTCCGTTTTTTCCGTAAAAACGGCTTCGTATAAACCGGGAGGCAGGGTTTCGATCAGCTCGATATTCTGAATGAATTTGTCATGTTCCTTGCTTGCCACCGAACTCGACACGAAAATGCCCAAGTGCCCGATTTCCTGATGCAGGCAATAAATGATCGTTTGCCCCATCGCGATAAGCTCGTTGTCGTTACGATAAAGATCGGTAATCCATCCCAAAGCCTGCGGCGGAGGCGTGATGTCGTCGCCCTTCGAACAGAAAATCAGGATGGGAGCCTTGATGTTGCGCAAATCAACCCGCAAGCCTTCCGATGTCCGTAGCCGGGCGGCGCTCAGGCGATTGCCGATAAATAGGGAATCCGAAATAAACAGCATTTCGCTCTTGTTAAGAAGCGTCGGGCTGCCCCACCACTTTTCAAATTCAAGGAAACGCGGAGCTTCGGTATCAACGGCAGAGTACAGATCATAAGCTTTTTTCCATAGCGCGGTGGCCGGGTTCTGAAGTTCGAAATGCGAAACCAACGTCGCGCCATCGAAGCAGCCGTTGCCCAAATCGCTCGCGAATGCCGTAGGCCACGAACCGCCGACAATGCCCCCTACATAACGCAT
>Ga0265297_10009250_pt1 | contig 12791 bp, 8 predicted proteins | sample Munlanlwell13791_FD_192502 | JGI IMG/M metagenome (GOLD analysis project Ga0265297, IMG submission 192502) | Leachate microbial communities from a municipal landfill in Southern Ontario, Canada - Leachate well 137-91 | ecosystem: Engineered > Solid waste > Landfill > Unclassified | place...
CCCTGTCGGTATTACAAAAACTATATTTTCATTTTTTTCTTTTGATGATTTATCAAGGCCACGCATAGTTATTGCATTCTGCATCATATCCGGCCCTTTTTTAGATGCATCGCCGAAGCCATGCAGATATAAGACAAAACGCGTCTTTTTTGCAGGATCAAGTTTTGGAGGAAAAGTGCAAAGATAAACGCTCCTTCCTCCGTTAAATTCTCTGTTTTCAATTTTTCTGATATTAAAATCGCCGGTTCCGTAATTTTCTTTGGTTTCTTTTGTGTTCTTTTTTGCCTCTTCAATATCCTGATTTGTCATTCTGGGCCTTGATTCTTCTTTCTTTTCTCCCTTTTTATCAGCTGATTCGGACGAAGACAACTCGCCGGATCTTGAGGATCCGGTACCTATCCCGCTCCCACCACCGCCTGCATAACCGCCTCCGGCGACACTTGGTGATGACGAAGAGGATTTAGACTCCGCAGCTACGGTTTCGGCCTTTACAGCCGCAATTTGTGTTTCACTTACAGCTGCTATTTCAACCGAATCTTTTGGTTGTAAAAAAACCGGTTTTCCTGTTTCAGCTTCCAAAAAATGTTCATTACCCTTCTCACCGTATTTTACACATACAATTAGAACTTTTTGTTTTGTTTTAGGATTTTCTCGGGTAATAATTATCGTTGATACATTTGGAGGCATAACAAGAGCATAAGGAATTGTTATTTTTTCAGCTGAAGCGTCTACACTGAACTGAGTAACTGATAATCTTTTTAGAACTAAATTTATATTTGCAGGAATATCCTCAAGTTTTTGAGGGGTCTTGCCCTGTTCATGGAGCCTAAAACAACTTTCCTTTAAATCCTTCAATCGTTTTTGTTTTTCCGATTCGGACAAACTAAGCTCCTTAAAAAGCGATTCATAAGGCATTAAACCATCCTCTATTTTTTTCTTTTCCGCATCCTTAAGTTTATTTTTTATCCATTCCTGTAGATTTGTAATCGGTGAATCCTTTGATTTCTCGTAAAACTTAATTGTATTTGTTTCCTGGTCTCGTTCTCGCAAAATTTTAATTCCGTACAGCGTAAATTCTTTAAATTCCGGCTTTAATTTTTCTAATTGAGATTTAGTTGAATCAGGAGCCGTTTCTCTGCCCTCGGGTTTAGTTTCAGTCTTAACGCCTTCGGGTTTTCTCCCCAGAACTTCCTTACTTTCAGGGCTAATTCTGTCGGCTTTCTCTTTTTTTGATGAATCCGGTGGTAGAGCCATTTTTATAATTATTTAAAATCTTATAATTATAGCAAAAAAACGGCTTTTTTTCAATGTATTTGAAGCTTTATTTACTCATTTACCAGATCCTTTATAAATTCCATTATCCCTTTAAATGTCTTAGGATATTTGCTTACATCAGGATAATCAAGATTGATTATTTTATTATATACAACAGCTATTAGTTTTTTTAAATTTTCAATATCCCCTTCTGTAATTTCCCGGCTTAGGGATTTGTTTTCATTGTCTTTGGCATCAATAAATAAAAGACCACCTGAGTTTACATTATAATTTCTATAATCCCTTGAATTTTCAATCAATAACTTATAAAAACAAATTTGCTCTGAATATTTCCATGCTTTAATTTTCCCCTGATCGTTCATTCCTTTCCAGTCATCCAGAGGATTGCCCGTTTTATAGTCATAAACTATGATTTCTTTTGATTCGGTATTCTTGTTAATTCTGTCTATTTTCCCGGTTAAAAGTGCGCCTTCAACATTTACGCCCTGATATCTAAAATTAACTTCAATCTCATCATTAATATCAAATTTATCTTTGTTTTCGCTGTAAAAGATTTCAAGTTGTTTATTGCCTTTATCAAGCATCTGTTCAAAGTCTTTTTTTGACATCCTCTGGGAATAAAGAGATTTAAGAAAAAGCTCTTTAAAATGTTCAAGTGAAGGTAAGGTTTTAGTTCTTTTAAAGTCTTTGTAAAAAAGTTCAAGTGCTCTATGCATCGACGAACCGTAAGCGCTTCCCACTGATGGTGCTTCGGGGAATTTTAAAATATTTCTTTCAAAAAAATTTTTGGGCCCTGCGTTAACAATATCAAGAAAATTATGCAGATGGGTTACGCTCAAGCGGTAATCTTTCAAAAGAGATTTAATCATTTCCTTTTCATCGTTTGAATTTATAAGAATTTCCGGGGACATTATCTCCAAAATTTTAGCATCTTTAATATCTTCGTATTTTGATTTCTCCTGAGTAAAATTTATCAACCCGTCAAAAAATCTAAGGGCAATAGATTCTCTTCCGTTATCTTTATACAAAAAATTTGTTATATAAATATTCTTTTTTGCCCTTGATAGAGCCACATACAGCAACCTTAACAAATCATCGTCGTTTTCTTTTTCATTTTCAAGCGGAAGGTTGGAAGGAAGCCCGAGTTTTTTTGAACTGAATGTTTTGCCCCAAATTTCATCCTGAGCATGGAGTATATAAACGTTTTCAAACTCGAGTCCTTTTGCTGAATGAGCGGTAATAAGCTTTACAAGATTTTCCTCTTTGTCCAAAACGGTCTTGTCGTTTAAATCTAGTTTGTGTTTTTTATGAAGTGCAACAAATTCAATAATATCTTTTAACGAAATAATGTTTTGTCCTTTATAAGATCTAACGGCTTTTATAAAAGTTCGCAGTCCGTATAAAAACTCAAAATATTCGGAAGGATTTTTCTTTAATTTATCCTCGCTAAAATAATAATTTTTAAAAGGGCATATATAATCGTTTTGGGCTGTAGAATCGGCTATATTGATACTTTTATTTCCAATAATAAAATCAAGAATTTGTTCGGCTGTCATATCGGCCGCATTGGCTCCAAGTGTAATTAAAAATTTCGCAATGTTTTTAATATTTTCGTTATCGGATGCAATAATTACTTCCATCCATGTTTTTCTTTCACGGTTTGCTTCTACCGAAATCCTCCAAATATCTATCCTTGGTATATTCCAAAAAGAATAACATAAAATTTCAGGCAGCAGCTCATCGGATTCCTGTTTGTTATTTGCTATAAGGCTGCTTAAAAATTCAAGAATTTTAATTATCTGTTTTATATGGATTTCATCAAAAACATTCTTTTTCCTTTCATAACTGACTTTAATTCCGTACTGTGAAAAAATCTTTGCAGCATCCTCAAGAATAGCATGTTTACGGCTTATAACAGCTATCTCTCCCGGTTTAATCCCGGACTGAATTTTCTTTTGAATGCTTTCAGCCACCCATTCAAGCTCATGAATATCTTTATCAAAAACTTTTGCAATAATTTCTCCTTCATCAACCATTTCAGATCCCGAAATTAAATCCTTTTTCACTCCATCAATTAAATTCTCAAGCCGCTCTCCGCCTTTTCTTATTATATTCATAACAAGATTTAATATCTCCTGTGTAGATCTGTAATTTTTATGAAGGATAATAATTTCCGGGTCGCGGAACAATTTATTAAAAGTTAAAATATTCTGGATCTTGGCTCCCTGAAATTTATAAATAGCCTGATCATCATCTCCAACCGCCATAACATTAGGCCTCCCCTCGTGAACCGTGGAATCCAGTAGCAGGTTTAAAAGGCGCATCTGTACGCCGCTTGTGTCCTGAAACTCATCCACCAAAACGTATAAATATTTTTCCTGTACTGTTGATTTTAAATCCGAATTTTCCTCAAATGCTTTTGCCACATCAAGAAGCATATCGTCAAAATCATACAAACCCTTTTTTGACATTAAATTTTGATATTCGGAATATACTTTGGAAAGAGCCCTGAATTTTTCCAGATTTATAAAATCCTTAAACTCACGCTCTTTTTTTTTGTTGTTTTTGGTGTTCTCTTCTTTCCATAGCGTAAACGGCTTGGTTCCGCCCAAATCTTCAGCTTCGGAATATGCGGTTTTTATTGAATTTAATATATGATTTTTTAGCGGAATTATTAAATCAGATTTAGTAATTATTTTATATTCAACAGTTTCAAGTTCATTAATAAGTTTTGGTATTAACGGGAGATCTTTTTTTGAACCGATTTTATGGTTTTTAAAAAACTCCGATAATATTTTGTTTGCTTTAACAATAAAATCCGCATTTTCCTCGACAATTGCACTAAATTCTTCCGGCGAAAGCCCTCCTTTTTTTAGATCGCTGATTTTCTCTAAAGTATCTTTTAAATATGTATATCCATGCTCAGGATGATATGACCTTAAAGGATTGTCATGATCAAGATTTGAAAATATTTCTTCAAGAACCTGCATTTTTGCAAGATCATCAGCAGCGTTAAAAATAGCCCCTTTGTAAAAATATTCGGGATATCTTCCTATTATTTCTTTGCCGAAACTGTGAAATGTATGAATTGCAACTTCATAAGCTGTGTCACCTATCATGTCTATGAGTCTTTTTCTCATATTTATGGCGGCGGAATCGGTGAAGGTAAGGCATAAAACAGATGAAGGAGGAGTATCGGTTTTTTGTAAAATATTTGCAACACGAAGTGCAAGCAGTTGTGTCTTTCCGGAACCCGGACCGGCAATAACAAGCACCGGGCCGTCCAAAGCATCAACGGCTTTTTTCTGATCTTCATTCAGTCTGTCATACTGAACAATAAATTTCTCTTTACTTGCGTTCATAAAATGAAGGTTTCATTAACTTGTCCAGCCGGAACTTTTGGATGTTTAATTTTATTTGAAATCAATCTGATATGATTTAATTTATCATGAAGGTTAATCTTTTTTTCTAAAGAAAGATTATCTAAACCGGGAAATTTAAAACCAGGGATCATAGTCTGAATGAGAGTATTTAGCTGCTTAGTAATTCTTTCGATTTCAATTACTGAAGTTGTTCTCTCTACTTCATTTGCTAAAGCAATTCTCTCACTATTTTTTCTTACGTCTTTATATAACTCTTGGTATATATGATTTTCTAAATGCGGCATATTAGTGTTATTTAACAAAAGCAAAATAGCACTTTTTTAGACACGCATAAAGGGGAGAAGGGGGCTTTAAGGTGCAGGGCCTTTATTAATAAGTAATAGACCACAAGCATCTCCCTTAAAGTCCCATCCTCCCCTCTAGAGAATTTACCCCTTTCAAGTTAATTCATCTGTGTATATTATAACATATTTCTTTTTAAGAATCAACTCGCTAAATTAAGAAAAATAACATAATATTTAATTCCTATCTTTTTATAAAAAATTTATGGAAATTGTATATATCGTCCTAATAGTAGGATTGCTTTGCTTAAGCGCTTTTATTGGATTCACTTATCTTAACAAATCATCCAAAAGCGGCGATGTGGGCGCACGTCTTGATACATTAAATCAGGGCATGACTGATAACTTAAATAATGTGGCAAAAATTATTCTGCAACAGTTAAACGCCGTTAATACACGTGTTGATGATCGTTTAAAAGAAAACAATGCTGTGTTGGAACGCCAGCACAGATCCGTTGGTGAAAGGCTTGATAATGCCGCAAAAATCGTCAACACGGTCAACACAAGACTTGCTAAAATCGAAGAAAGCAACAAAAAAATCTACGATGTGGGAAAAGATATTTCCAGTCTTCAGGAGCTTTTAAAAGCGCCAAAACTCCGCGGGGCTCTCGGAGAGTTATTCCTTGATGATCTTCTTACTCAGATTCTTCCTAAGAGTAATTTTACACTGCAGTATATGTTTAAAAGCGGTGAAAAAGTTGATGCTGTCGTTTCTTTAAGAGACGGCCTGATAATTCCGGTTGATGCGAAATTCCCACTTGAAAATTTTAAAAAAATGCTTGAGGAAAGCGATGAAACAAGATCAACTGCATTAAAAAAGTTGTTTGTAAACGATGTTAAAAAAAGAATTGATGAGATTTCTTCAAAATATATTCTGCCCGATGAAGGCACTCTGGATTTTGCTCTGATGTATGTTCCGGCGGAAAATATTTATTACGAAATTATTGTTAAAGACACAAAAACGGATTTCAATTTAAGCTCTTATGCCTTTTCCAAAAAGGTAATCCCGGTTTCTCCGAATACTTTCTATATCTATCTTCATACTATACTCCTCGGCTTAAAAGGTTTTCAGGTTGAAAAGAAGGCAGGTGAAATTTTAGCATCTCTCTCACGTTTAAGAACTGATTTTGAAAAATTCGGTGAAGAATATGAACTTGTTGGTAAACATTTGGGCCATGCAAGAAACAGCTATGAAACTTCAGAAAAAAAACTTGAAAGATTTACAGATAAATTATCTCATGTGGAAGCCCTTTCTTCAGCAGATGAGGAGGTAAAACTTATCGAAAACTAAAAAAAAGTTCCGATTTTGGCTTATTTTCCTTTACTTTTTAGGCAAATTTCCTTAAACTTTCACTGCTAAATTTTGAATTTTTCCTATGTCAAAAAAAATATCGGAAATTGCAGAAAAAATTGGAATAGATCCTAAAGAGCTTAAAAAGAAAATAAAAGAGCTTGGATTTGATATCAAGCCAACAGCACGAACCATTGAGGATGACGTTGCCGAGCTTGTTATGGATGAATTAAATCCTAAAAAAGAAGAACCTGTTTTGGATGAAACTGCCGAAGAGCCAAAGGATACTGTGAAAATTTACGAGGAAATTTTTGATAAAGAAGCTGATAAAGAAATTATTAAACAGCAGAGAAAACAAACAGCCGGTAAAGATTCAAACAAGGAAAAAGAAAGGGAAAAAGAAGAAGCTGAAAAGATTAAAAAAGCCCAGCAGGAAGAGCTCTTGAAGAAAGGATACATAGAAATTCCTTCAGTAATTTCCGTTAAAGAATTTTCAGAAAAAATTGCTCAGAATCCCGCAAAAGTTATCGGCGAGCTGATGAAAAACGGAATTCTTGCAAATATTAACCAGCAGATTGATTTTGATACTGCTGCAATTATTGCAGAAGATCTTCATATAAATATAAAGAAAAAACGCGATGAAGCGGCAATTGAAGATTTATTTGCAGGAGATCTTGCCACTCTTTTAAAGGAGGATGACCCCAAAGATTTAACTGTAAGAGCTCCGATTATCAGTATTATGGGGCATGTTGACCACGGCAAAACCAAACTTCTTGATTATATTAGAAAAACGAACGTAATGGCTTCGGAAGCGGGCGGAATAACACAGCATATAGGCGCCTACCAGGTTGATAACAACGGCAAGAAAATAACATTTTTGGACACTCCGGGTCACGAAGCTTTTACTGCAATGAGAGCAAGAGGCGCAAAAGCTACAGACATTGCAATTCTTGTTGTTGCGGCTGACGAAGGTGTTAAGCCACAGACAATTGAGGCTATGCACCATGCTCAGGATGCTGGAATTCCAATTATTGTGGCGCTAACAAAAATTGATAAGGAAAATGCAAATGTAGACAAGGTAAAAGCAGAACTCGCGGAACAAGGCCTTCAGCCGGAAGACTGGGGCGGAAAAACTATAATGGTTCCTTTATCTGCTGTATCCGGACAGGGAGTAAATACACTTCTTGATATGATTGTTCTTGTTGCCGAACTGGAAAATTTAAAAGCAAACCCAAACCGTCCTGCAGTTGCAACTGTAATTGAAGCACATCTGGATAAGAATCTCGGACCTATTGCAACCGTACTTGTTAATACGGGCACTTTAAAAATAATGGATAATGTTGTTGTCGGAGCATCATACGGAAGAATTAAAGTAATGAAAGATTATGCCGGTAAAAATATAAAATCAGCTCCACCTTCAACTCCGGCGCTTATAGCCGGACTATCAATTGCACCCCAGAGCGGAGATATTCTTCAGGTTGTTAAAGACGAAAAGACTTCAAGAGTAAGAGCTATGCAGATAGCGACATTAAAAGAAAATGCAGCCAGAGAAGGCATCGGAGGAAAAGATATTTTTGCCCAGATCGCAAGCGGCAAACTAAAAACATTAAAAATCGTTCTTAAAGCTGATACCAAAGGATCTCTTGAAGCAATTACAAGTTCACTTGCAAAGGTTAAAGATGAAGAGGTGGCAATAAAAATCATTCATTCCGCAGTGGGAAACATTAACGAGAGCGATGTAATGATGGCAGCGGCAAGCGGAGGTCTTGTTATCGGCTTCCAGGTTGATACACCGAGCCAGGCTGAAAAAATCGCAGAACGTGAACATATTCAGATTCTGAAATATGATATTATTTATAAATTGATTGAAGATCTGACAAAAATTCTTGCGGGTCTACTTGAACCGGAAATACTAGAAGTGATTCTTGGCACCGCAGAAGTGAGAAAAATCTTCTTCAAACGAAAAAACGAACAAGTTATAGGTTGCAAAATCACAAAAGGAAAAATGGTTAATAAGGTTAAAGCAAGGGTAAAACGCGGAACTCTTATAATCGGTGAAATTACTATCGGTTCGCTTAAAAGAGTTGATGAAGCTGCCGATGAGATTAAAGAGGGCAATGAATGCGGAATGAAATTAAATACAAATCTTGATATTCAGGAGGGAGATGTATTAGAAGCATTCAAACTGGAAAAGAAGATCAGAACCTTATAAAGTTCACATAATAAATGAACACATTTGAATTTTTCAAACTTCCGGAATTTAATGATGATAAAGGCACTTTGGTGCCTATTGAATTAAAAAACTTTATAGAATGGCAGCCTAAACGCGTTTATTATGCATTAAATAATAAAACCGGTCGCGGCGGACATGCCCACAGAAAAGAATGCGAACTTTTTATATGCCTTAAAGGTGAAATGACAGTTAAGCTGCACGACGGTAGCAACTGGAGGACGGAAAGGCTTAAATCCCCTCTTGATGCTGTACGAGTGGACAATATGATCTGGCATGAATTCACAGATTTCTCGGGAGATGCTATTCTTCTTGCGGTGTCTTCTACAAATTATGATTCAAATGATTATGTCCGCGATTTGGAACAATTCTTAAAAGAAACTAAAAAATGAAAAAAATATTAATTACAGGTGGTGCCGGATTTATAGGCTCAAACTTTACCCATTATTATTTAGAGAAGCATCCGGAAGATCAGGTTATGGTTGTTGATCGTTTAACTTATGCCGGAAACCTGGATAATTTAAAGGATCTTGAAAACAACGAGAAATACTGGTTTATTGAGGCTGACATTGCCGATGCAAAAATTATAAATAATTTATTTGACCGCGAAAGGTTTGATATTGTTGTAAATTTTGCCGCAGAAACACATGTAGACAGAAGCATAGAATCTCCGAGCATTTTTGTTATGACTAATGTTGTTGGAACGCAGACTCTTCTTGAAGCATGCAGAAACTTCGGGGTTTCACGCTATCATCAGATTTCCACGGATGAAGTTTACGGAGATCTCGGAATAGATTCCAAAAACTTTTTTACCGAAAAAACCGCGCTTTCTCCGAACTGCCCTTATGCTGCAAGCAAAGCCGCAGCCGACCTTATTGTTCTTTCTTATTTTGAAACTTACAAACTGCCTGCTACAGTTTCCAGATGTTCAAACAATTACGGACCTTACCAATTTCCGGAGAAGTTAATCCCCTACTTTTTTAGATTAATTTCGGAAAACAAACCTGTGCCGATTTACGGTGACGGCAAAAACGTTAGAGACTGGCTTTATGTAATTGATCACTGCAAAGCGATTGATTTGATTCTTGAAAAAGGAATTCCCGGTGAAATTTATAATATCGGCGGACATAATGAAAAAACAAATCTTGAAATTACACAGATTTTATTAAAATTCTTAGGTAAAAATGATGACCTTATTACATTTGTTAATGACAGACTCGCTCACGACAGAAGATATGCAATTGACGCTTCAAAGATTGAAAAAGAACTTGGATGGAAGCCTTCTGTAACATTTGAAGAAGGTATCGCAAAAACATTTGAATGGTATAAAAATCATCAACAGTGGTGGGAAGATTTAATAAAAAAAACGGATGAAAGAAAATTCACACAAGTAAGCAAATCACCTTTAAATTCTTCACGATAAAAACTTATGTTATATTCAAAACTTTTCGGAAAAACCAAACACGAAGTTCCGGCAGATGCAAACAGTAAAAATGCCGAACTTTTAACAAAAGCCGGATTTATAGATAAACTTTCCGCAGGAATTTACTACTATCTTCCTCTCGGCATAAAGGTTCTTCAAAAAATAAATCAGATAATCAGAGAAGAAATGAATGCTGTGGGCGGTCAGGAAATATTAATGCCCGCACTTCAACCTATTGATATATGGGAGCAGACAGGCAGAAATAAGACCATGGATGAAATTTTATACCGAACAAAAGGCGGAGACAAAGATTTTGTTTTCGGGGCAACTCATGAAGAAGCCGTTACTCCTCTGGTAAAAAAATTCATTCAGTCTTATAAAGATTTCCCGTTAGCCGTCTACCAGCTTCAGACAAAATTCAGAAACGAACCGAGAGCCAAATCAGGTTTACTACGCGGCCGTGAATTCGGCATGAAGGATATGTATTCTTTTCACGCAAATGATAAAGATCTTAATGAGTATTATATGAAAGTGATGGAAGCATACTTAAATGTTTATTCGCGCTGCGGAATGGAAGCATATGTAATTGAGGCTTCAGGTGGAGCTTTTTCTGACGACTACTCTCATGAGTTTTCAATAAAAACATCAGCAGGAGAGGACACAATGATCTTCTGCGAGAAGTGTAAATTTGCCCAGAATCTGGAAGTTGCTGAAGGTAAATATGACAACCCTTCATCGGATGAGGATGAAAAACCTTTAAAGAAAGTTGAAGTTAAACGCGGGAAAAGTGTTGAAGAAAATGCAAAAGCGCATTCCTGCGAAGACTGGAGAATTTTAAAATCCGTAGTTTATATGGTTGATGAATTGGGACCGGTTGGAATTTTAATCCGCGGGGATTTTCAGGTTAATGAGGAAAAACTAACAAGATATTTCAAAAAGAAACTGAGACCAGCAACCAGCGAAGAACTTAAAAAATTTGATTTGGTTGAAGGCTTTATATCCCCTGTTCTTGAAGACGGGAAACCAAATAAAAAGATTTCGTTTGTTGCGGATCAATCCATAAAACATATGAAAAACTTTGTAACCGGAGCAAATAAAAAAGACCTAGATCTGGCAAACGTTAATATCGGAAGAGATTTTGAAGTAAAAGATTTTGCTGATTTTGTTGCGGTCAATTCATCTTTCAAATGCCCGAAATGCGGACACTCCTTAAGCGAAGTTAAAGTTGTGGAAGCCGGAAATATTTTCAAACTCGGGACAAAATACAGCAAGACTTTTGATTTAAATTTTACAGATCAGGACGGCAAACAAAACCCTGTAATTATGGGATGTTACGGAATTGGCACCACACGTCTGGTTGGCACGATAGTTGAAGCTTCTCACGATGATAAAGGCATAATCTGGCCAAAAACCGTTGCACCATATATGGTTCATTTAATGCATCTTGGTAATGACGATGAGGCAAAAGCAATGGGACAAAAATTATACGAAATACTTCAGAAAGAAAAAATAGAAGTGTTGTACGACGACAGAGACTGCGGCGCCGGACAAAAATTAAACGATGCTGATTTAATTGGAATACCTTTACGAATAGTCGTAAGCAAAAGAACACTGGCAAGCGAAACAATAGAGTGGAAAGAGCGTTCAAAGCAAGAAGCTGAAAATGTAAAAATTACTGAACTGGTTAAAAAAATTAAAGAATTTGCAACTTTATGAGGATTCTTCTGATTGGTAAAAAAGGCATGTTAGGGCAGGAATTGCTGAGTGTTTTTAAAGATCACGATGAAATTATTGCAGTCGGGCATGAAGATTTGGATATAACAAATAAAACAGCAGTTAAAGATCTGCTGGATGATGTTAAACCCGATCTTGTTATAAATGCTGCGGCTTTTACTTATGTTGACGACTGTGAAATCAAACGCGATTTTGTAATGGAAGTGAACGGAAATGCTAACGGATATCTGGCTCAGATATGCAAAGAATTAAATGCCTATCTTTTATATTTAAGCACCGATTATGTTTTCGACGGAACAAAAAAAGAAGGATACAACGAAGAAGACGTCCCCTCCCCTCTTAATGTTTACGGTGAATCAAAACTTTTGGGAGAAAAATTAATACAGCAAAATACTGATAAGTTTTATATTTTCAGGACTTCATGGCTTTTCGGCATGCAGGGGCGGAATTTCGTTAAAACTATACTTGAATTGTCTAAAGAAAAAAAAGAAATTACCGTTGTTGATGATCAGTTCGGCAAACCCACATATACTAAAGATTTAGCTCTTGGAATTTATAATTTTGTTCATAAAGAAGAAGGTATTCTTCCTGAATCAGGGATATATCATTTATCAAATGAACAAGCGGTTTCATGGTATGAATTTGCAAAAGAAGTATTTAAAATTAAAGGAATAAATATTGAAGTTAAACCGATTTCTACCGATGACTTTGCGCGCCCCGCCAAACGCCCTGTGTTTTCCATATTAAATAACAACAAACTTCCTAAACTGCGAAGTTATAAAGAAGCATTGCGCGAATATTTAGAATTATTATAATATAAAAGCTTTTATCGGACTTAATTCAGAAAATAACCAAACTTGAATGAAAGGGATAATACTTGCCGGCGGCGAAGGAAACAGATTAAAACCGCTTACCGAATATACAAACAAGCATTTACTGCACATTTATAATCAGCCGATGATTAGCTATCCTCTTTCAACGCTTGTTGATGCAGGCATTAAGGATATTTTAATTGTTACAGGCCCAAAACATGCGGGCATGTTTTTACAATGTCTTGGCGACGGGAATAAATTTGGGGCTCATCTGCAGTTTAAAGTTCAGGTTAAAGCGGAAG
>Ga0265297_10009251_pt1 | contig 12790 bp, 10 predicted proteins | sample Munlanlwell13791_FD_192502 | JGI IMG/M metagenome (GOLD analysis project Ga0265297, IMG submission 192502) | Leachate microbial communities from a municipal landfill in Southern Ontario, Canada - Leachate well 137-91 | ecosystem: Engineered > Solid waste > Landfill > Unclassified | place...
GTTCCATAGGGCCATGTACGAGAGGCGCGTGATGAGCACGTCCTGCGCGGCGCTCCAGTTGTGCGAGGAGTAACAGGAGTTGTGATGGACCTTCGTCATCATGGCAAAGCCGAACGAGGGTCCAGCGTACAGCGGCCACGCTTCGCTGTTGCTGAGCGCAAACGCCTTGAAGCCATTCTCCCACAGGAAGACATGCGAGTGGCATGCGTGATCCGGCTCCTCCAGCATGACGAGCGCTGTCATGCTGGCATCGAGTGATGCGCGGATCTTGTCTTCGCCGGAGTAGAGCGATCCAAAGCCGAAACCCGCTTCGTGGGAGAACAGGACTTTGCGTTCTCCGATGCTGAACCCGTGGAGGTAGTTCAGTTGGAAGATCTGCGCAGCGGCGAACGCTTGCGTTCCGCTAAAACTGTATGAAATGATCGTTTGACCCTTTGCGGGATCGATGATCGCCGCGTCATCCTCGGCGCGTGCCGCCATCGATTCGGACATGACTGCAACCATGACGCCGAACAAGAAGGCGAGTCGGCGGGCGGGGTGTTTGGAATGCACGGGGGAGCCTCCTTGGTATTGGCCTGTGCGAATGTGCGAGCCCATTTCAACAGAGATTGTGAGCGGACGTCAACCGGTTAAAGGGTATAGCTCGCCGTCGTGCATGTGTGGATATCGTGATTCTACGGCTGTGTTCTGCGGCCTTGCGCGGGTTTGTTTTTACATGGTACGAACTAGAGGCATATGGAGGACAGTGCAAAGCTAGAAATCTTGGAGGCGATACACGCCTTCGCCGACCAGGTCGATCGCCGCTTCGAAAGGCTTGAGACCGATGTTTCTTCGTTGAAAACAGATGTTTCTTCGTTGAAGACCGATGTTTCTTCGTTGAAAACAGATGTTTCTTCGTTGAAGACCGATGTTTCGTATTTGAAGTCGCAGATGGTCACGAAGGACTATCTCGATAGGAAAGTCGCAGATCTTCGCGGTGAGCTCGTTTTGCTAACGCGCAAGGAAAACGTGAAGCTCTCAACGCTCGTTGAGGGGCTCGTGACTGAAGGGTCGCTCTCACGAAAGACGGCGGATTTCATCCTCGCCATGGAGCCATTCGCGCAGGCATAAAAGCAATCAAGCAATATAACAATATAACAATCCCGTCAGAGCGAAGGATTGTTATATTGTTATATTGTTTGATCGTTTGATTGCTTGATTGTTGGGCGTTTTTCTGATGAACTGTCTGTCATGCGCATCTGTTTTGACGCCCGGATGATGGGGCCGCGGAATACGCGGGGGATTGGGCGGTATGCCGAAGAGATCATTCGCGCGATGCTCGATCTGAAGAGTGGGCATCGTTTTGTGTTGCTCGAACGCGATCCTCCAGCGTCGCCGTTTAAGGATCATCCCGATATTGAACATGTCGGGGCGAACATCCCTTGGTACACGCTTAAGGAACAGCTCACGATGCCAAAACTCATCGCCTCATCAAGCGCCGACCTCCTCCACGTCCCGCATTGGAACGTTTCCATTTTTTCCAATTCCCAATCTCCAATTCCCAATCCCCGCGTCGTCACCATCCACGACCTCATCCTCCTCGAAGAACCCGCGTCCGCGAACGTGACAACGCGCGGGCCGATCGTCGCGGGGATCAAGCGCATCGCTTATCGTATCGTCCTCAGGAACGCGCTCTTCCGGTCCCGGGAGATCCTTGTTCCCACGGAGCATGTCAAAGAAAGGATTGCGTTCCATTTTAAAGATCTCAAAACCCCCATCACCGTGACCGGGGAGGGGATGCCGGAAGTCGTGGAATCGGCCTGGCAGGAACCGGACCTCGAGCATCCGTATTTCATGACGGTCGGCTCCGCCTATCCGCACAAGAATCTCGAACGCGTCCTCGAGGCGTGGAAGGCCGTTTCCGAAAAACATCCCGGCGTGAGGCTGCTCATTGTTGGGAAGAAAGATCAGTTCATGGAGAGGCTGATGGAGACGGCTAAGGGCTTAGAGCTTCGAGCTAAGAGCCCGAGTGGCCCTCAGCCCTCAGCCCTCAACTCTAAGCAGCCCATCACTTTCCTGGGAGACGTTTCCGACGAGGAGCTCCGTACGCTCTACGCCCGCGCTCACGCGCTCATCTTCCCGTCCCGCTGGGAGGGATTTGGGCTTCCGCCGCTCGAGGCGCTGGCTGCCGGATGCCCCGTCATTTCGAGCGATGCGTCGTGCATGCCGGAGGTCCTGGGCCGCGAGGGGATTTTGTACTTCAATCCGGCATCCGCGGATGGTATAGTGCGCTCTGTTGAAACGGTTCTTCGGAACCCGGGTGGTGTGCGTAGGGAAGCGCGTCGGATTATTCCGGCGCTCCGCAAACGGCATGACTGGAAGGCGGCCGCCGCACGAACGCTCGAGGCGTACGAACGGGCCGTAAAACGATGATCCATGCCATGCGTCGAAGGAGAATGCGCCGATCTTCCCGAGAAGTTGGGAGAGCAGCGACGTTCGCTTGAAGAAGCGCTCGCATCCGTTCTGGAAGGCGATGGGGTTTTGTATGCGGGCGACGGCATGAAGCTCCTCGTAAAACCCTCGACGGTCGACGTGGCGCATGCGCGCCGCCGGCGCCGCCGGTCCGGCCGTTCGCGGGAGCGGGCGCTGACGTACACAACGGCCGTGCGGCATCCGGATGAAGTCGTGATTCCCGTCGCGCTTTCGGAAGACGAAATTGCGGAACAGCCGGAACCGCAGGTGATGAAGGGCGTCTCCGCGGAGGAGGCACGCAACATCGCCGACGTCATTGAAGCGTCCATGGCCGAAGTCCGATCGCCGGACGTCCTTGAGGATTCCATTGAAGACCGGGCTTTATCTGAAGGTTTGGAATCCGCTGAATCGGATCCTGCGCTCGGGCGCAATGTGCCCGTTGCGTTGTTTGCGGATGACGACCAGGAAGATGCCGAATCGTTCGTCGCGGCATCTAATCCCGTCGATTCCGCCGCAGGCACCTTCCGCGTTGTTCCCGTTCCCGTTCGTTTCGCCGAGCACGCGCGAAGTCCATTCGTCGTTTCGCTCCGCGGATTGGCATTGAGCGCGGAACCATTGGCCGAGGAGGAGTGCTTGTCGCAGGGCGATATCCTCGCGTACGACATTGATCCGTCTGGGAGCATGGCGAATCTCGATGTGCTCCGTTCGCTCGCGCGCGATCTTTCGGTTGACGAAGCGGATGGCGTCAAGTATTCAGAGCAGTTCACGCCGTCAATGTTCGCGGCGTCGTATGCGAGTGCGTATGGGCCGTTTACAAAGTTCTTCGACCGAATCGGAATGTACCTTGATCGGGTTGTAGGAACGTTGAAAAGGCCGTCGCGCCGTTCCGCGGATCGTCGCGAAGCATTGCGCGAGGTCATTGATGCGGCCGCCGCGATAGACGCGTCGGATCCGCGCCATGGCATTGCGTATCGACCCCCGTACGTCCGCGTTCCCGTTGGACGGACCGTTGTCGTGATGGGTGCGCTCGCATTCGTCGCAATGCTTCCAGCGAACGTCGTGCGTCTGGCGCGAACGCTTGAAGCGAAGCGCGCGGACGTCGCGAACGCCGGAACGAATGCGATCGGCGATTTGCAGCAGGCGGCTTCAACGGATCTTGCGACGTCTGTCAGCGCGCTCCGGCGAGCGAGCGAAGGATTCCGGGCGGCGGATGAATCGCTTTCGAGCACGAATGCGCTCGCATTGGCGCTTGCGAATGTGATTCCGCAGGCGCGCGAAAGCTACGCCTCCGCGCGTGCGCTCCTCGAGGTCGGGCAGAAGACATCCGATGCCGGCCGGCTCCTCGCGAAAGGCCTTGACGCGGCCCTCTCCGGGCAGAGCCGCGGACTCCTTGATCGTCTCGGAGTGCTCTCGGCATACGCCGATGGCGCGCTTCCGCTTTTAAACGATGCGTCGCGCGCGCTCGGATCCGTTGACGCGAAGGCGATTCCAGAGAGCGAACGCAACAAGATAGGCATGCTCCGAGACGCGCTCGAAACCGGACGTCTCGCCGTCCGCGAATTCGTCGGCGCCTCCGAACTCCTCGCTCAGCTGCTTGGCCGTGACGAACCGAAACGGTTCCTCATCGTGTTCCAGAATCCGAACGAAATCCGTCCGACCGGAGGTTTTATGGGATCGTACGCCGAACTCGACGTTGATCGTGGCGCGATCGAACGGCTTTCGATCCCCGGCGGAGGTACGTATGACCTGCAGGGGCAGCTCGTTAAACAGATTATTCCGCCCGAACCGCTTCGTCTTGTCGCGGATCGTTGGGAATTCCAGGATGCGAACTGGTCGCCGGATTTTTCGGCATCGGCTGCGAAGATTCGTGAAATTTGGAGTGCATCGGGCGGCTACACGGTCGATGGCGTGATTGCCGTGAATGCCACGGTCGTCGCGGATCTCATCGCGATCACTGGTCCGATCGACGTTCCGGAACTCGGAAAAACGCTCACCGCAGAAAACGCAATCGCTGAGATCGAGAAGAGCGCCGAGATCGAGTATGACCGCGTTGAGAACAAGCCGAAAAAAATTCTCTCGCTCGCTGGCCCGCGCCTCATTGAAAAATTAAAAGCGCTGCCGCCGGAAGGACTCGTGAATGCGCTGACGGTTTTTTCGGACGCGATCGTCCGTAAAGAGATCCAGGTCGCTTTGACCGATCCGGACGAAGACGCACTCGCGCGCGGATTCGGTTGGAGCGGCGAACTCAAAGAGACGTTCGGGGATTCGCTCGCGGTCATCAACGCGAATATCGCGGGCGGTAAAACGGATGCCGTCATGAGCGAGGCGATTGCGCATGCCGCAGTCATCGGCATTGACGGGAGCATTACGGACACGGTCGAAATTACTCGGACGCATCATGGCATTAAGCGTACGCCACTCACCGGCGTCAGGAACGTTGAATACATCCGCATCTTCGTTCCGCGCGGGAGCGCGCTCGTATCGGCAGAGGGTTTTGCGACGTCGCCCCGTGCGCTCGTTCAAGATGCGCGCGAAGATGCCGTCGAGGATCCGGATCTCGCGGCAGTGGCAGCAACGCAAAAGTCTTTCCCCGGCGCGGTCCTGCAGTGGGATGAAGGGAATCGAACGGTCATCGGCGGATGGAGCACCGTCGATCCCGGCGAAACAATTGTCCTTAAGGTCGTGTACCGTCTCCCGTTTTCCGCGTTCGATATTCAATCCAGGCTTTCGAGCGGTGCCGCCGACGCGGATGGCGGACGCGCGGCGTATTCACTGCTCCTGACGAGCCAGTCCGGCATGCGCCATCGGACGGTTTTTTCGACGGTCGCTGTTCCGTCGGCGTGGTCCGCGGCGTGGTCGCGGAATCTTGATGCGGCACCCATTGCGTGGGATCGCGACCGCGTTATTTCATCTTTGTACGATACCTCGCGTCCATGAAGAAGATGTGGTTGAACAAGTCCTTTTGGGGGAATCGGCGCGATTCCGGAATTCGTCATGGGAGAAAAACGTCAGAGAGTGCGGCGAAGCCTCCGTCGGCGATCGCGCATGAAGACGCGGGAACGGCGCCGTCCGGCGCCGCGAAAACGGGTGGCGAAAGGGTTGGCGTTGCGTCGTCCGAACGGGCGGCACGGACCGAAATTGCGTCCGAGAAGAAAGCGCACGCGGCCGGACCGGTCAGGAAGGGGCTGTTCATGAAGAGACGCGTCCCTGATGCCGATGAACGGGATCAAACGCGGGCGTCGTCCAATGTCGCGCCGCCGTCTAGCGATGCAAAAGCCGATATCGTTGATGAGTCGCTTACGACGATTTACGAAGGTCGCCCGTCGAAGGAATGGATGAACACCTTTGACCGCGGCCGCCGTAAAACGTGGCTCATCGCGCTCGGTTCGCTCGTCCTGTTCCTTGTCGTTGCGCTCGCCGCGACGTGGGCGGGCATTTTTTGGTTCAATGGCAGAGGGTTCTCCGGCCAGAAACTCGCGATCGCCATTGAGGGCCCCCAGGCGATTTCTATCGGTCAGGAGGTGACGTATTTTGTAAACTGGGTCAATCCGTCCAAGGAACCTCTCGCCTCGCTCGAGTTTCGCGTGAGTTTCCCGAACGATTTCGTTCTTATGGATGCGTCGCCGAAGCCGTCGTCTTCGCCGTTGTCCGAGGAGGGTGTATTCGGCATTCCGCGGACCTTGTCGTTTCGGCTTGGGGCGCAGCCCGTGGAGGCGCGCGGCACGCTGAAATTCGTCGGACGTTTTACCGGCGCTCTTGGAACGAAGAGCGCGATCCAGGTCATTTCGACGTATCGTCCCGCGTCGTTTAATAGCGATTTCGAAGCGCTTGAGACGAAAGACATTTCATACGACGACAGCATTCTCAACGGATCGCTCAAGGTGCCGTCAAAGGTCGTTCCGGGCGACGTTGTGACACTCGCGTACGCGATTGAAAATACGGGGGTCGACGCCATGCCGGATCTCGTCGCGCGCTTTACGCTGCCCGACGGATTCATCCCGGCGTCCGGCACCGCCATCGGTACGGACGGACTCACGCCGACATTCGACGTCGGTACGATCGAGCCGGGTGCGTCGAGTACGGTCGCGATCCGCGGCTCGTTCTCTGTCGACGCGCACGGCGATCAGGCGATCCGCGCGGACGCCGGCATCTTCACGGAGGACGGCGCATTCGCGAGCGCACAGAAGAGCGAAGCGAGCATTTCGGTCCTTGCGGGCGACTTGAAAATCGACCTGATCGTGAACGGTTCGCAAGCAGACCGGTCGGTGAATCCTGGGGACATTCAGCGCATTTCGATCGTGTATTCGAATACGAGCGGCGAGACGCTGAAAGATGCCACGTTGACGCTCTACGTCTCAGGCGTCCATGCGAGCGGCGGCAGGGACGTGACGTTTGCAGATTGGTCCGCGCTTGCTTTCGGCGACGCAACGGGGACGCGGAAGGGAAATGCGGTTTCGTTTACGAAGGCGGGGATTCCGGCGCTCGGCGAGCTTGCGCCCGACACGCAGGGGACAATCGACCTCTCGGTGCCGATCCTCGCGAAGATCCTCTCAGAGAACGATGTACCGGTGAGCGCATACGTTGAAGCGAAGATCGGGGCGGTCGGGGATGTGAAGGTGAATCGAATCGTGAAGACAACGCCGATCACGCTCCGCATTCGAAGCGACGCGAAAATCAACGCAGCGGCACGCTACGCGAGCGACGAGGGAATTCGGCTCGGCTCCGGTCCGCTCCCGCCGGTCGTCGGGAGCTCGACGACGTATCGCATTGAGTGGCATGTCACAAAAACGATCCACGAGTTGTCGCGGCTTACGGTCAGCGCAACATTGCCGAATGGCATTGGGTTCGGATCCGTGAAAGAGGTCGGCGCGGGAGATGTGGGGTTTGACCCCGAAAAGAAGCTCGTCACCTGGTCCGTGAATCGGATGCCCGAGGATATCGAGAATCTCATTGCGTCGTTTGACGTTGTTTTGTCTCCATCCGAGGCGGACGTCGGTCGGTTCGCGAGCCTGTTGGGGGAGACTAGGCTCGAGTTCACGGACACGCTCATCGGAGAATCCGTTCTAAGAACGTCTTCGCCGCTAACGACTGAATTACCTGATGATTCGCTCGCAAAAAAGAAGGGCGTTGTCGCAAGGGATTGACAAAAATAACGAAATACGCGAAAAATAGGAATTCAAGGTACCTTTACAGGGGGAGATTCGGAGTACACGTGGACCAGCAAAACCCGATCAAAGTCGTTGAGCATGCCGTTTTACGATACGTCCAGCACGTGAAGGGCTGGGATGTCGGACCTGAGTACCGTTTCAGACGGTCGGAGTTCGGCCAGCTCCGAGAGGAGATTCGCAGGCGATACGCGTCCGCGCGTCCGCTTTCGAACCGCTGTACAGCGCTCTTCGTGAAGCCGGGGCATCGCGTGTTCATCGCGAGGTATCGGGACATGATTGAACGGCTGGCACAGGTTGCGCCGTATGACCGGGGGACCGGTCCGTGGGGCCAGTACGTCTACGATGATCCAAGGACGCGCGGCGAGGACGGCGTCCCGTGCATCTTCGTCGTGGCGAACGACAAGCAACCGACGATCGTGACGACCATTGTCCCCGATGCGGACGTACAGCCGTATTTGGACGATTATATCGACGACGAGGAGCAGCGACGCGCGACGAAAGAGGATCGTCCGCCGTCCGGCGTTCAGCACGATTGCGTTCCACCATCGCGCGAAACAGGGTGTGCATACCCGCCGACCGGAACGGATCGCTAACGACTCCCGAATTCTTCCCCCCTCCTTTCTTCCGTTCGCCTGTCGCATTCCACGCGACAGGCGAATTGATTTTTCGCCCCCCTAATTTCGCAGCTTCGCTGCACTAAAAGGAATGCGAATCCGCCGTAGCGACAGCGAAGGCGGATCATGCTAACGATGAAGGCGGATCATGCTAACGATGAAGGCGGATCATGCTAACGATGAAGCTACATTATCGTCGCGACGTCTGATTCGCTTACATCGCCATCATGCACAAAGCGGATTCTGCGAGATGATTCCCATCAAAACCCCGGCCGTGTGAGGTCGGGGTTTTGCGATGGCGCGCCCGGAGGGAATCGAACCCCCATTCCCGGTTCCGAAGACCGGTGTCCTATCCGTTGAACGACAGGCGCGTGGCGCCGGGACGGCGCGTTGATTACGCAGCCTTTTTGTCCCAGCCTTTCATTTTCAAGCCTTCCTCCGCCGCGGCGACCTGGGCTTCCTGTTTGCTTGTCCCTTTGCCCACGGCAACGAGCTCCTTTTCAAGGAAAACGCCGACCGTGAATTCTTTTGCGTGGTCCGGCCCTGATTCTTCCAGAACCTTGTACGACGGCGTTACGCCCAGAAGGTCCTGCGCCGTCTCTTGGAATTTGCTCTTCGGGTCAACGAACAGTTCGTTTTCAAGGATGAACTTCAAGTGCGTCAGGACATTGTTTTCGATGAACGTTTTCGCCGCCTCCCATCCGCCGTCAAGGTAGATTGCGCCGATGATCGCCTCGATCGCATTCGCGAGAATGTACATCCGCGCCTTCGAATTCGCATCTCGCGCCTCGCCCTTCGACATGAGGAGGAATTCCTCGAAGTTGAGTTGCCGCGAAATGCCGGCGAGCGTCTTCGCGTTCACGAGCGCTGCGCGCCAGTTTGTGAGTTCGCCTTCGGGGTTCCCGTACTTCGTGAAGAGGTACTCGGTTACGACGAGCTCGAGAACGGCGTCGCCGAGGAATTCGAGTCGTTCATTATGCGGGTACGGAAAATCCGAATGCTCATTCAGGTATGATCGGTGGGTGATCGACTGGATGAGCGTCGCCTTATCCTTGAAGGTATACCCTAACCGCGCCTCAAGCGGGCTAAGATCTTGGAGTTCCATAACGTCGTTCGTAGAGATGAATGAGATGGTTGAACGACGACGGTGACCGAGACGGACCTCCGTGCTCCGATTCGATCGCTGGCGTCGTTTTTTTTTGTATCGTTGCGTCGTTACGTCTGGTGTCGTTGCGTCGGTTTCGGATGACAGACGACGCAATGACGCAATGAAAATTTATGAATGAGTTTGGGCTGCCGGTTGAGGGGTGTCTTCTTTTGGCTCGCGGCTTTCTTCTTTTGGTTTATCCGATTCTTTCACGACGCCTTGGGCGATCTGGTCGCGGTACACGGCGCCGAGGACGCCGTTCACGAATTTGCCGCTCGATTCGCCGCCGAACGTTTTTGCCAATTCGATCGCCTCGTTAATGGCGACTTTCGACGGGATTTCGTGCGTGTAGGTCAATTCGAACGTGCCGATGCGCAGGACGTTTCGGTCGACTGTCGTGATTTTCGGTAGCGGCCAGTCAGGCGCGAAGCGCGTAATGAGGCCGTCGATGTGCGCCTGGTTTTGAACGACACCCGACACGATTCGCGAAGCAAAATCCTTCTCTTCTAGATCTGGAGCGAATTCTTCAACATTGCGTTTCAGGAATTCGTCAGCGTTTCGCGCGCCGCCGTGAAAATCCCACTCGTAGAGCGATTGGAGGGCAAGCGCGCGGCACAGGTGTCGATTGGACATAAGGTGCGTGTCGGGGGCGGCGACGTCGGGATTAGGTTTTCTTTCCTTCTTTCTCCTTCGTCTTCTGAAGGCGTTTCGCCGCCTTTTCCGCCTTACGCTTACTGGGCTTCACGTGGATCGGTTTTCCGTTGTACTCCGTGGCGCCGGGAGCGGCGCGGTGCGATCGATGGATCGCGCCCGTCTTCTTGTCCGTCGCGAGATTCGCCTTCGTTAACGCGAAGTGCGACGCGCGGCGGCGCTTATGTGAACTTGTCCTCCGATGGCCAGGCAATCCCATATCTGTTTCTTCGTGTATTGAATTTGATGAAGTAAAGAAATACTAGCATGTTTTAGCCAAAAACGCAAGTATTTTACAGGGAAAGCTCGAGCCTCCGGCTCCTGTGCGGGAAGATGGGCGAAATTTATCTGTTTAGAGCGATAATAAAGGCTCCGGCGACCGAAAGGAGGATGCCGGCAAAACCGTACCAGGGGATTATTCGATCTTTGCGCACCCAGAGGCCCCAAAGGCTTCCGACGCCGATGGAGAGCTGTTTGAAGGCAATGACGTACGGCACCGGAGCGAGGAGATATGAAATGACTTGTCCGATGATCGCGACGCCCTGGATGAGCCCGCCGGCGATCATCTTTGGTGCGGCGGCCTCCGCGATCATCGCGCGGTATGCATTCGGCGAAGCGGACTGGTACCGCATGAGTCCGAGGAAGAGGAAGATCATGAAACTGTAGATGACAACGAGGAAGAACGGTCCGTTCGAAGCCTGGATGGCGAGTTTGTCGAGGTTGGACGTCACGGAGAAGATGACCGTGACCATGAGCATTTCGCGCATGCCGGGTTTCCACATTTCTCGTAGCGGCTGGAGAATGCCGTGTGCGGTTTCGACGTTTCGTTTCGAAAATTGTGCTATGTAGATGCCGAAGGCTGTGAGGAGAACGCCGATCCATCCGATGGGTCGCACGACATCGTTCGTCATGAGCGGATTCGTGAGCAGCAGGAAAACGAGCTGGAGCTGCATGATCGGCAGAACCTTTGAAAGCGGCGCACGCGCGATCGCGCGCATCTGCAAGATGCGCGCCGCGGTCAGGAGCACGGCGTGGATCGAGACGATCATCCAGAACCGCGGCTGGATAACGGGGATGCCGGTCGAGGCGAGGTAGGGAGCCGCGACGAGAAGGCAGCCGAACGTGATCGCGAACGCGCGCTGCGTCGCCGAAAAACGGGCGATCGACGTTCGTGAAAAGTAGACGTTCGTCATGGTCTCGAAGACCATCATTGTTGTTGCGGGGAGGAGCCAGATCATAGCGATTGCTCCATAGGATAGCGGTACGGTCGTGCGTTCGTATAGGCGCGCGACCATGCGATGTTGAAGAGTACGACGTAACAGAGCGATGCGGCTTCCTTGGAAATAACGAGACCCCGATCAGCGATAGCTGACCGGGGTTCGTAGGGTGCGGGGAAATGTGAGGAGGTGCGTTTGTGCGTTCAGGGTTTGTTTTCGCCCTGCTCGATCCGCTTCGCCATCGCGGCGATGTGTCTGGCGTGGAGGATGCCCTCGCGCCATTCGGTCGCCCACTGCTTGAGTGCGGCGAGCTGATGTGCGGCTTCGTCGCGTTCGGCTGCGGATTCGAGCTTCGTTGCTCCGATCGTGAGTCGGGTCACGAGGTATTCGAATACGATGTTGGGTCCGCCGCGCTCGATGATAATGTCGAGCATCTCCGGCGTATTCACGTCGTACAGCCAGGCCAGGAGCTGGAGCATGTAGGCCTCGTAGCTCCGGCACTTGGCCCGCTCGAGCAGGCGCCCGTGTAGGAACGGATCCCACAAGTGGTACGGAGGGCTGATGAGGCCAAGTTCATTACCCCATGCGGGATCTGCCTCGATCATGGCGGTCCAGTTCGCACGGCGCTCGCGCGCTTGGCGTTCGGGGTCGCCGGTGTAGCTCTTCGCGCTGTTCCAGCCGCCGAGCTTGTCGGTGTCGCGCAACAAGCAGACGAGTCCGTGGACGGCTTCCGAACCGCCAAGTTCTTCGACGGTGGGCGTTACCCGGAACGAGTGGCACCGGATCGCCTCGAACATGGCGGTCCAGATCGGCGCGGTCGTCTCGACCGTTGCGCCGAGCGCCTCCTTGATCCGTTCGACGCTGAGCCTGCCGTGATCCGCGTCCAGAGCTTCCTCGCCGCGCACGCGACGGAGACCCTGGTCGAGTCTTCCGATGTCATGGCCGAAGAGGAGGAATTGGAAGACCGCGCATTCCAGGTTCTGGAGGCCGAAGAGAGACGCGTGCTTCTCGACTTCGTCCGCGCAGTCGCCAGCATGAGCGAGCTTCGAGTGCTTCCACTGATGGGATTCGGGCAGTTCGTCGTTCAGCGTCCTGTAGGCTCCTCGGATGAGTTTGATCGCTTGAGCGACGGCGTCCGTCGTGAGCGTCGAGTTCGCAATGAGCTCGCGCAGTCCCGGATGTCGCTCCATGAAATTGCCGTGAGACGGTTGTGCGATGAGCGCAAGTGTCGGTTGCGTCATGTGACGGTATCCTTGCGTGTTTTGTTGTGAACCCCTCAAAGCGAGGTGCGTGCACCCTAGTCTAGAAAAGTCTACTTGTCAAGTTTTCATGGAATGTCCATGAACGATGCTTTATCTTGAAAATATTCGGATTCGCTGCTACATTCTGCGCACTATGAATCTCCAGCAGACCCTTGTGCTCATCAAACCGGACGGCGTCGTGCGCGGCCACGTCGGCGACATCATCAAACGGTTCGAACGCGTCGGCCTTAAGATTACGGCG
>Ga0265297_10009252_pt1 | contig 12788 bp, 9 predicted proteins | sample Munlanlwell13791_FD_192502 | JGI IMG/M metagenome (GOLD analysis project Ga0265297, IMG submission 192502) | Leachate microbial communities from a municipal landfill in Southern Ontario, Canada - Leachate well 137-91 | ecosystem: Engineered > Solid waste > Landfill > Unclassified | place...
CCCACCTTGTGGGTCTCGGCCGCGGCGCGGGCGATTTCCAGCGCTTCGGCATGGCGTTCGGCGGGCACGAACATGCGGGTCGGCGCGTCGCAGGACTGGCCCGAATTGCCGAAGCAGCCGCCGACGCCGGCGGTCACCGCCGCTTCCAGGTCGGCGTCGGGCAGGATGATGTTGGGCGACTTGCCGCCCAGTTCCTGGGCGACCCGCTTCACGGTGTCGGCCGCCGACTTGGCGACGATGATGCCGGCCCGGGTCGAGCCGGTGAAGGAGACCATGTCGACGCCCGGATGGGACGCGATCACCTGCCCGACGTCCGGCCCGGTGCCGTTCACCAGGTTGAACACGCCTTTGGGCACGCCCGCCTCATGCATGATCTCGGCGAAGACGATGCCGGAGATCGGCGCGATCTCGGACGGCTTCAGCACCATGGTGCAGCCGGTCGCGATCGCCGGCGCCACCTTGCAGACGATCTGATTGAGCGGCCAGTTCCACGGCGTGATCATGCCGACGACGCCGATCGGCTCCAGCGTGATCCGCGTGCTGCCGCGGGGATATTCGAAGACGAAGTCCTCGAGCGCCTTGATGGTCGCTTCCAGATGGACCTGACCGGCCCAGGCCTGGGCCGCGCGGGCGAAGGAGAGCGGCGCCCCCATTTCCTGGCTCACCGCCCGGGCGATGTCCTCGTAGCGCGCGTTGTAGATCTCGAGAATGCGCTTCAGCAGCGCCAGGCGTTCCGCCTGCGGCGTCTTGGCGAAGCGGGGAAAGGCCGCGCGGGCGGCCGCCACGGCACGGTCGACGTCGACCGCGGTGCCGACTGAAATCTGCGTATAGGCTTCTTCCGTCGCCGGATTGATGACGTCTAGGGTCGCCGGCACCAGCGGGTCGACGAAGGCACCGTCGATATAGAACTTGAGGTGATTGGACATCATTCTCCCCTTTGAGCCACTCGCGGGCGGCAAGCATAGACCGAGTCGACAGCGAATGTTTTCACCTTCGCGACGATGCCCGTCGTCGCGAAGGTGAAAAATTCGGAAATGCCGAAGCGAACTTCGAGGAATCCTTAAGCGACGTCGCGCCGGCGTTGGTCCGCCGGGACCCACTTCTCGATCATGCCGGAGAGATTGTCGACCGCACCCGGCACCAGGGCGCGGGCGAGGAAGCGCTTGCGGTCGACCCAGCCGGGCAATTCCAGCCGGGCGCAGGGTTCGCGCCGGAAGCCGAATTTCACGTAATAGTCGAAGTCGCCGACCAGGATGACGATCCTGTGGCCGCGCCGCTGCGCCTCGGCCAGGCCGTGCCACATCAAGGCGGCGCCGATGCCCTGCCCCCGCCTCGACGGGTCGATGGCGAGCGGGCCGAGCAGCAAGGCGTCCACCGTGCCGCCGACCAGGATCGGCCAGAAGCGGAGCGTGCCGACGAGCTTGCCTTGGTCGTAGGCGACGAAAGAGAGATCCGCCACCGGGTCGACGCCGTCGCGGAAGACATAGACGGTCTTCTTGAAGCGTTCCGGCCCGAAGGCGGTGTCGATCAGGGCTTCGATGGCCGGTCCGTCTTCCGGCCGTTCCTGCATCAGGGTGGTCATGGCATCAGAGCTGCACTGGGGGTCTGGCCCCGCTGTCGGACAATGGCCGGGCGGCGGTGCGGCCGGCCCCGGCGATCAGAACCCGCGCGCGCAGGCGCACGGGCACAGGCCTGCGCGCCGGGCGTTCGGCCCGGGCAGGCAAGGGGTTCGTCGTCGCAGCCAGACAATGCTCATGGGCAAGACCTATCATATCGAAGCGACGGCCCCAATGCCCTCGATCGCAGGTGGGTATTCCGGGCCACGCCGTTGCCTAAGCGCAACGCCTGGCCCAAGCTGCGGTTCCCGACGACAAGCGGACCAATCCGCGAATTCCTGCGGGAGGGGAGCCCGGAATGATCAGTGCCGAAACCTATGCCGCCCAGGACGCCCTGGGTCTCGCCGACCTCGTCGCCCGGGGCGAGACGACGCCGGACGAATTGCTGGATCACGCCCTCGTCCGCCTCGCCGCGGTCAACCCCGTGATCAACGCGGTGCCCTTCCTGGACGAGGCGGGTGCCCGGCGCCAGATCGCTGCCGGCCTGCCCAAGGGTCCCTTCACCGGCGTTCCCATGCTGATCAAGGACATGAACGCCCATGTCACCGGCTGGCCGCTGACCAACGGCAGCCGGATCTACGACGGTTTCACCTGCGACCACGACAGTATCCTGGTCGAGCGTTACCGCGCCGCCGGCTTCGTGCTGTTCGGACGCACCGCCTCGCCCGAATTCGGCCTGACCTCGACGACCGAGAACGCCCTGACCGGGCGGACGCGCAACCCCTACGACCCGTCGCGGACTTCCGGCGGTTCCTCCGGCGGGGCTTCGGCCGTGGTGGCGGCCGGCGTCATCCCCCTCGCCCATGCCTCGGATGGCGGCGGCTCGATCCGCATTCCCGCCGCCTGCTGCGGGCTGTTCGGCCTGAAGCCGAGCCGGGCGCGCATCACCATGGGACCGGATGCCGCCGAAGGCTGGGGCAGCATGTCGACCGTCCATGCCCTGGGCCGGAGTGTCCGCGATTCGGCCACCCTGCTGGATGCCACCGCGGGCATCGTCTCGGGCGATCCTTACGTCTCGCCCGGGCCGCAGCGGCCGTGGGCGGCCGAAGTGGGTGCCCCGGTCGGCCGGCTTCGCATCGCCCTCTGCCTGAGCGCGCCCAATCCGGCGGCACTGGCCGCCCCGGCCGTCGAGGCGGTGGCCGAGATGTGCCGGATCCTGGAAGACCTTGGTCACGAGGTCGTCGAAGTGGAGCGCCTGCCGGTCGAAGGCCCGGCGCTGAGCGCGGCGCAGCAGGGCCTGATCGCCGCCAATGTGGCACGCGCCGTTGGGCTTCGACTCCAGGCGCTCGGCAAGGCCGAGGCGGGTGACCTGCTGGAACCCGTGACCGCCTTCTTGGCGGCGGGCGGCGCCACCCTGCCCGCCACCCATTACCTGGACGGCATGGCGGCGATCCACAATGCCGGCCGGCGCATGGCGGAATTCCTCGACCATGGCCGCTTCGACCTCCTGCTGACGCCGCTGCTGCCCGATGCCCCGCCCAAGCTCGGCGTCCTGTCGCTGAGCCCGGGTGACATCGGCGATTTCGTCGCTGCGATCGGCCGCTACACGGCCTTTACCGGGCTCGCCAACATGACCGGCCAGCCGGCTGCCTCGATCCCCGTCGGCCTCGATGCCGAGGGCCTGCCGCGGGCGGTCCAGTTCACCGCCAGGCTCGGCGCCGAAGGGCTGCTGTTCCGCCTAGCGGCACAGATCGAGAAGGCCGCCCCCTGGGCCGGGCTCCGCCCGTCACTGGAACCCCAGCAGTAGCTGGGCCGTGCCGGCGGCGAGGCCGGTGACGGCGCCCAGCACCAGGAGGATCCATTCGTCCTCCTGGAAGGCCGGGCGCAGCATGTCCTGGAATTCGGCCGAGGAGAGCGCGCGGATCCGCTCCGCCAGCTTGCCCTGCAGGACCTTGGCGCGGTCCTTGTTGAAGCGCTCGTCCTCCATCGGGTCGAGGGCGAGGTCGGCCGACTTGTCCGCCACCGTGGTCCGCATGGCGGCATAGGCCTCGGCCCCCAGTGCCACCTGCATGGTGGCGCGGGCGACCGGCGATTCCAGGATCGGCATCAGGTGACGCTTGACGATCAGCCGCGTACGGGCGGCGTGTTTCCCCGTGATGATCTCGCGCGTGATGCGGCCGATGGTGAGGATCTCGTTGGCCGAGAGTTCGGCGAATTTTTCGGCCACCTCGACTTGGCGCTTCAGGAACACGCCCTGGATCTTCCAGGGCCCGAGTTTCACCGGGTTCAGCGGCCGGAACACCATGGCCAGTGCCACCCAATTGGTCACCAGGCCGAGCACGGCGGCATAGAGCGGCAGCAGCCAATGGGCGGGCACGAAATAAAACAGGCCCATCTGCACGAAGCCGAAGCCGAGGCCGATCCAGAAGCTGATGTTGACGATGAACTTGAATTCCTTCGAACCGACCTCCCGGAACATGCGCACCATCAAGCCGCGATCGGCCGCCATCTGGCGCACCACCATGGCGCGGAGGTCGACCAGATTGTCGACCTCGGCCATGATCTCCATCATCATCTCCAGCATGACGTCGGGCAGTTTCTCGCGCACATGGTTGTAGACGCGCGAGCGCACCATGCGCGGCAGGTTCTGCCACAGCACCTTGTTGTGCTCTTCCATCACCTCGTCGACGATTTCCTCGATCCGCCGCTCGATCGCATTGGCGACATAGGCGGCGATCAGCTCGGGATTCATCTGGGTCAGGAAATCGCCGACCGAACCGAGCTTGGACAGGGTCTTGTCGACCACGATGCCCGCCATCTTCTCGGCCTTGCGCGGGATGATGCCCTGCCAGCCGAGCAGCGGCGGCAGCAGACCGACGAAATCGATCGGGTAGAAGACCATCTGGATCGCCATCCAGACATGGCCCCAAGTGACCACCGCGGCGACGATCGGGATGGAGATGAACCCCCAGAAATCGGGACGCGCGTAAAGCTCCTGCCAGACGGCAGCGAGTTCGGTCATGGATGCCTCTCCCCCGGCGTATTTTCTTCGAGGCTAGGGGCTCGGGCTGCGCCTCACAAGCGGCCGGAAGACCCAATGCGGGGGAAGGTCAGCGTTTCCGCCAGGCACTGAGGAATTCGAGGATCGCCTGGCGGGCCACCGGGCTCGCCAGCACCGCGTGGCCTTCCGCCGCCGGCAGCACCATCGAACGGGCGTTGGGATGATCGCCCATGAAGGAGGAACAATCGCCGGCCTGGCCGACGGCGACACCATCGGCGTACCAGGGATCGCCGGCCGAGACGATCGACAGCACGGGTTCCCCCTGGGGTGCCGAGAGGCCCGCCACCAGCGGCGCACCATGGCAGGTCCAGGCCGCGACGATGCGGCCGCGGAAATCGTCGCCGCGATAGAGCGCCGCGGTCACCCCTCCCTCGCTGCCGCCCAGCAGGAAGAGGTCGCCGCTGTCGACCCAGGGCACCCGCACCGCTTGATGGAGCGCGAAGGCGAGTTCGGTCTGGCGGAAGTCGTAGACGAAGAGATTGAAGCTGCCCCGCCCGGTGGCCGGGTCGCATTGCAGCGGGCGGAAACGCCGCGCCATCGAATCCGGCGCGATCACCGCGAAACCGGCACCGGCGAGGAACCGCAGGATCGAGAGATCGCCCATGCCGGTGCAGCCGTGGAGGTAGATCACCGTGGTCAGCGGCCGCGCCGGCTTGGGCGGATCGGCGAGCACGTCGGCCATGCGGCGCACCGTGACGTCGCCGTCCGGCGTCTGCGGCGGCAGGACCACGATCGCCTGATACCAGGTCCGCTCGACGTCCGACATGTCGGCATTGGTACGAACCGATGCCGGCGCGTTGCCCCCGGCGCAGCCGCCGAGCACGACTGCGCCGGCGATCGCCAGGACCGCCGCCCATCTCCCCGGTGCCAGAAGGCGCCCCCAAGCCATCAAGGCGCCTCCCGCCCGTTCCACAATCCCCCGCCGGCGGCCCACCAGTCCGGTCGTTGCCGCCTGACCGCCTCGGCCGCGTCCGAGGCCGACGCCCGGTCGGCGCAAATGCCGAAACAGGTTGCCCCGGAACCGCTCATCCTGGCAAGCAGCACGCCCGGCACGGATCGAAGCAGCGCCAGCACCTCGGCGACCGCCGGACAGACTTCGATCGCCGGCGCTTCCAGGTCGTTCCGCCGCGCCGCCAAGGCCGCGACCAGACCCGCCAGATCGGCCGGAACCGGGTCGAGCCGGTCGGCCGGGCCGAACCGGCCGGCGAGCGCACGGAACACCGCGGGTGTCGCCAGGCAGACGCCGGGATTGACCAGGACGATGCCGCAGGCGGGCAGGCCTGCGACAATCGGCGTCACCTCTTCCCCGATGCCCGCCATATGGGCGGGACGCCCGGCGAGGCAGACCGGCACGTCGGCCCCGAGGCGAAGCGCCAAATCGTGCAAGGCGGAGGCCTCCAGCCGCTTGCCCCACAACCGTTGGAGAAGGCGGAGCGTCGCCGCCGCATCGGCCGAGCCGCCGCCGAGCCCGGCCGCCACCGGCAGCCGCTTGTCGAGACGGAGGGCGGCACCCGCCTCGATACCCAGGGCATCGCGCAAGGCCAGCGCCGCCCGCATCACCAGATTGTCGTCGGCTCCGCCCACCGCGGCGGCAAAAGGCCCTGTGATGGTGACCGACAGCGTCTCGGCCGGCAGCGCCTCGATGCGGTCGCCCGCCTCGGCGAAGGCGACCAGCGATTCGAGGCAGTGATAGCCGTCGGCCCGCCGGCCGGTCACATGAAGATAGAGATTGATCTTCGCCGGGGCCGAGGCCGCCTCGATCGCAGGGACGGCCTCGGTCACGAGTGGCCCCTCAATCGGCACCGGGGACCAGTCGCTCGGGCGGCAGGCCCTTTTCGAGCTTTTCCTCGATCACCGCCTTCTCGTCCTCGGCCGGTTTCAGGGCGAGTGCCGTGCGCCACTGGAATTCGGCTTCCAGCTTGCGCCCGACCGCCCAATAGGCGTCGCCCAGGTGATCGTTGATGGTCGGATCGCCGGGTTTCAGCGCGACCGCCTTCTCGAGCTGGGTGACCGCCTCGGCAAAGCGGCCCTGGCGGAAGAAGACCCAGCCCAGGCTGTCGACGATATAGCCGTCGTCCGGCCGGTCGGCCGCAGCCTTGACCAGCATGGTCTCGGCACGCTTCAGGTTGCGCCCTTGCTCGACCCAGGAATAGGCCAGATAGTTGAGCACGCTCGGCTGGTCCGGGCGGAGTTCGAGCGCCTTCAGGAGGTCGGTTTCGGCGCGTCCCCACTGCTTGGTCCGTTCGAGGCAGATCCCGCGCGAGAAGAAGAGCGACCAGGACGACGGGTCCGGCTCGCCCAGTACCGCGATGGCGGCGCCATAGGCATCCGCCGCCGCGGCGAAATCCTCGCGCTGGCGCAGGACATCGGCCTTGGCCACCAGGGCGTCGAGGTCGTCGGCTTTGGCGGCGATGCGCTGGTTCAGCAGGGCGAGCGCCGCGTCCGACTGTCCACCGTCGGCGAGCAGCAGGGCATAACGAATCTCCGACGCCGCGCGCAGCGGCGAATCGGCCGGCATGGTGCGATAGAGTTCGGCCGCCTGGGCCTTGTCGCCGACCTTTTCGAAGGCATCGGCCAGCAGGGCCTGTGCCTCGGGGAAATCGGGCCGCGCCATCAGCGCCATGCGCAGATAGACGAGGACCGGCTCGTTGGCGGATTCGAGCGACAGCAGGCTGGCGATCGAGTACATCGCCTCCGCCACCCCTTCGGCCGGGGTGGAGACCAGCGGCGTCGGCGCCTCGCCGCGGTCGAGCCGGGCCAGCGCCGCGGCGATCGTGCGATTGCCGCCGCCGCTCAGCGCCGCCTGGTAGAGGGCGCGCGCCCCCGCCTTCTCGCCGCGGCGTTCGAGGAAGGCCCCTTCGGCCAGCACGGTGCGCACGGTGACGCCGCCCGGCGCCTTGAGCAGGGCGGCATAGGCGTCGCGGGCGACATCGAGCCGATCCGCCGCCTCGGCGATCAGGGCGCGATTGAACAGGATCAGGGATTGCAACACCGGTTCGCTGCCGATCGAGGCGAGGCGGGCGAAGGCTTCGTCCGTCTTGCCCAGGCCCTGCAAGGCCCAGGCCGCGATCAGCGGCGTGATGTCCAGCCCGCGGGTGGACTGCCGCGGCTTGCCCAGGCGATCGACCGCATCTTGATAGCGGCCGACGCGCAGCGCGGCGATGCCGGCCAGGATGGGGGCCACCTGGTCCTCGCGTTCCAGACGGGCAACGATCTCGGCCTGGGCCGCGGCGTCGACATAATTGCCGACCAGCAGCGAGGCCATCATCGACTGGCGGCGGAGATCGCCGTTGCCAGGGTCGAGCCTCAACGCCGCGGCATAGAAGAGCGCTGCGGCGGAAGCATCCTGCTGCCCACCCGCCTGCCGGGCCGAGAGATAGGCCCCGGTCAGGCTGTGCACCTCGATCGTGTCGAGGCTGGCGGCATCGCCCGCCTCGGTGGTTGCCGAACTGGTCGCGCTGCAACCGGATACGAGCAGGCCGGCCACGAGGCCGACCACCGCGAGGCGGCCGCGACCGCCCCGCCGTAACTTGGAACCGTTCTTCATGGTGGCCAATTTAACCGCAGAAGCCCCTTTGCAACAGTTCCGTTGCCAAAAGCCGATCCCCGTCCCTCACATGTTGGGATAGTTCGGGCCGCCGCCGCCTTCCGGCACCACCCAGTTGATGTTCTGGGTCGGGTCCTTGATGTCGCAGGTCTTGCAGTGCACGCAGTTCTGCGCGTTGATCTGCAGCCTGGGTTCGCCCTTGTCCTGGCCCACGATCTCGTAGACGCCGGCCGGGCAGTAGCGCTGTTCGGGCGCGTCGTATTCGGCCAGGTTGATGCGGATCGGAACCGTCGGGTCCTTCAGCGTCAGGTGGATCGGCTGGTCTTCCTCGTGGTTGGTGTTCGACAGGAACACCGACGACAGGCGGTCGAAGCTGATCTTACCGTCCGGCTTCGGATAGGCGATCTTGGGCGCGTCCTTGGCCTTGACCAGGCTGGTGTTGTCCGGATGGTGGCCGAGGGTCCAGGGCAGCGACAGGCCGAGATGGCTCATCCACATGTCGAAGCCGCCGTAGATCGTGCCCTTCACCGTGCCCCACTTGAGCGCCGGGCGGACGTTGCGGACCGTGTGGAGTTCCTTGGCGACCCAGCTGGTCGAGAAGGCATTGGCATAGGCGGTCAGCTCGTCGTGACCCTCGTGGCCTGCTTCCAGCGCCTCGAAGGCGGCTTCGGCGGCCATCATGCCGGTCTTCATCGCATTGTGGCTGCCCTTGATGCGGGGCACGTTGACGAAGCCGGCCGAGCAGCCGATCAGCACGCCGCCCGGGAAGGTCAGCTTGGGGATCGACTGATAGCCGCCCTCGTTGATGGCGCGGGCGCCGTAGGCGATACGCTTGCCACCCTCGAAGAAGCCGCGGATCTCGGGGTGGGTCTTGAAGCGCTGGAATTCCTCGAAGGGCGAGAGATAGGGATTCCAGTAGTCGAGGGCGACGACATAGCCGACCGCGACCTGATTGTCCTCGAGGTGGTAGAGGAAGGCGCCGCCAGCGGTCTTGCGGTCGAGCGGCCAGCCCTGGGCGTGCATCACCAGGCCCTGGTGATGCTTGGCCGAATCGATCTGCCACAATTCCTTGATGCCGATGCCGTAGGTCTGGGGCTGCTTGCCCTCGCGCAGATGGAACTGCTGGATGATCTGCTTCGACAGGCTGCCGCGCACGCCTTCCGCGAAGAAGGTGTATTTGGCGTGCAGCTCGACGCCCGGGGTGTAGCTGTCCTTGTGGTGGCCGTCACGGCCGACGCCCATGTCGCCGGTGGCGACGCCCTTGACCGAGCCGTCCTCGTGATAGAGCACTTCGGCCGCGGCGAAACCCGGGTAGATCTCGACGCCCAGTTCTTCCGCCTGGGCCGCCAGCCAGCGGCAGACGTTGCCCAGGCTGACGATGTAATTGCCGTGGTTGTGCATGAAGGACGGCATGATGAAGCCCGGGAGCGACATCGCCTTCTTCTCGGTCAGCACCAGCCACTTGTCCTCGGTCACCGGGGTGTTCAGGGGCGCGCCGCGCTCCTTCCAGTCCGGGAGCAATTCATTGAGCGCCTTCGGATCCAGCACCGCGCCCGAGAGAATGTGGGCGCCGACCTCGGAACCCTTCTCGATCACGCAGACGGTATAGTCCTTGCCTTGCTCGGCGCAGAGCTGCTTGAACCGGATCGCCGCCGAGAGGCCCGCCGGCCCAGCGCCGACGATGACCACATCGAACTCCATCGCCTCGCGTTCCATGAACCTCCTCCTGCACCCTAAGATCGTTTGTGGCCCGGGCCATCGGCCCCCGAAGTCGTGAAGCGGGAACATATCCCGCGTGCTATTGTCAATCCATGGATCAATTCGCAGATTCTGGGGCAATTCTCGACTGGTATCTGTCGGTCGGCGTCGACGAGGCGATCGGCGAGCTGCCGATCGACCGTTTCGAGGCGTCACGCGCCCAGGCGGCGCGGCCGGCCGCCGTCGCGTCCGCCTCGGCGCCGGCCGCGCTCCGCCCCGCCTTCCAGCCGCCGCCGCCCCGCCCCTCGCCCGCGGCCGAACAGGCCCCCGCCGTCGCCAATGCGCGCAGCCTGGCTGCCGCCTGCGACACTATAGCCGCCCTCGAAGCAGCGATTCGCGGCTTCGAGGGCTGCCCATTGAAGGCCGGCGCCGCCAACACGGTGATCGCCGACGGCGTCGCCGGGGCCGACCTCCTGCTGATCGGCGAAGCCCCCGGCGCCGACGAGGACCGCCTGGGCAAACCCTTCGTCGGCCGTGCCGGCCAATTGCTCGACCGTATGCTGGCGGCGATCGGGCGCGACCGCACGCGCGATGCCTATATCGCCAACATCCTGTTCTGGCGCCCGCCCGCCAACCGCAAGCCCGACCCGATCGAGACCGCGACCTGCAAACCCTTCGTCGAGCGCCTGATCCAACTCTCCCAACCCAAGGTCCTGGTCCTGCTCGGCGGCACGCCGGCCGCCACCCTGCTCGCCACGACCGAAGGCATCACCCGGCTGCGCGGGCGCTGGCACGAATGGAACGGCATCCCGGTGATGCCGACCCTGCACCCCGCCTATCTGCTGCGCCAGCCGCTGGCCAAGCGCGACGCCTGGCGCGATCTCCTGGCCGTCCGCCGCCGCCTCGACGGCCATTGAAGCCCCGGCTCGCTCCAGGCCTTGGCAGGAACCCAAGCCTGACTTAAAGTCGCCCGGGGACTTTGTGGGGTGGACATGACCGTCAGGCGTCCAAGGGGTACGAGCGCCGATCGATCGGCACGCGGCAGGCGGATGTTCTGTGCCGGCGCGGCACTGGCCATCGGCATGGGCGCGGTGCTGGCACCGGCGCCGCTCCGGGCCGCGACCGACGCCGCGGCCGAAGCACCGGCGCCCGCGGTTGTCTCCGTCCCCCGCCTGCACAATCTGTCGAACGAGGATCTCGCCCGCTACCGCACCGCCTTCGCGGCCCAGCGCCGCGGCGACTACGCCGAGGCGGACCGCCTGGTGGGCGAACTCGGCAATCTCCTGCTGGTCGGCCACCTGCTGCACGAGCGTTACCTCGATACCGCCCGCTACAAGGCGAGCCGAGGGGAACTGGCGCGTTGGCTCGCCGCTTACGGCGACCTGCCCGGCGCCATCGACATCGAGACCCTGGCCGCCGAAGGCAATCCTTCCGGCGCCGGCGACACCCGCAGCTTCCTTCGCCCCGCCAATGCCACCGCCCTCGGCGCCCTGGAATCCCCGCTCGACATGATGCCGGCCGAACCGCTCGGCCGGCTCGACGCGACCCGGGCCGGGGTCACCCGGGCGATCGCGCCGCGCATCGCGGCGGCACTCCGGGCCGATCGGCCGGACCAGGCGGCGCAATTGCTGGACGAGCCCAAGGTGGGCGGCCGCCTCGATCCCGACCAATTGGAAGTCGCCCGGGCCGACATCGCCTATGCCTTCTACCGGAACGGCGACGACCGCAACGCCTATGACATGGCGGCCGGCGTGGCCGACCGTTCGCGGGCCGACATCCCCATGGCCGATTGGACCGCGGGCTTGGCCGCCTGGCGGCTCGGCGACGCGGCGCACGCCGGCATTCATTTCTCTGCCCTGGCGGAAGCCGACAATGTCTCGGTCTGGGTCGTCTCGGCCGCGGCCTTCTGGGCGGCGCGGGCCGATCTCGTCGCCGGCAAGCCGGAGCGGGTGCTCGACCACCTGACCCAGGCCGCCAATTATCCCAATACCTTTTACGGCCTGATGGCGACCCGCCTGCTCGGCCGCGACATCACGGCGACCCCCGAACTCGGCCAGATCGACGGCCGCGCGCTCGGCTCGCTCGCCCAGGATCCGGCGATCCAGCGTGCCGCGGCCCTTGCCGCCGTCGGCCAGGAGGACTTGGCCAGTGCCGAGTTGGGCCTGGTGCGTGCCCGCCTGGCGCCGACCGAAACCTCGGGCGTCGATGCGATCGCGGTGCAGCTCGGCCTGGTGGACGTCAGCAGCGCCGGCGGCCGCTATCCCGTGCCGCAATGGCGCCCGGCCGACGGGCTTCGCGTCGATCGCGCCCTGCTCTTCGCCTTCGCCAAACAGGAATCCGGCTTCAACGTCCGGGCGCGCAGCCCGGTCGGCGCCCTCGGCCTGATGCAGCTCATGCCGGCGACCGCGCGCATCGTCGCCGATCGCCGCGGCATCGACCTCGGCCGCAAGCTGGCCGGCCTGACCGAGCCCGAGACCAACCTCAGCCTGGGCCAGGCCTACCTCGAAATGCTGATGGGCAATCCCTCGATCGGCTCCAATCTGTTCCTGGTCGCCGCCGCCTATAACGCCGGCCCCGGCGCGGCCCAGCATTGGCTGGACGAGGTGAAGTTCAACGGCGACCCCCTGCTCTTCATCGAGAGCATCCCGGCCGCCGAGACCCGCCTGTTCATCGAGCGGATCCTGGCCAATTTCTGGATCTACCAGGCCCGCCTGGGCCAGACCCTGGAAACCCTGGATGCCGCGGCCTCCGGCGGCTGGCCCATGTATGTGCCGCAGGACCGCGAGGCGATCCGCACCGGGACCAAGCGGAATGCCGGTTGACGAGAGCCGGCTCTTCCGCCCGGTCCGCATCGCCGTCCTCACCGTTTCCGACACCAGGACCCCGGCCGAGGACCGCTCGGGCGACACGCTGGTGCTGCGCCTGA
>Ga0265297_10009253_pt1 | contig 12788 bp, 9 predicted proteins | sample Munlanlwell13791_FD_192502 | JGI IMG/M metagenome (GOLD analysis project Ga0265297, IMG submission 192502) | Leachate microbial communities from a municipal landfill in Southern Ontario, Canada - Leachate well 137-91 | ecosystem: Engineered > Solid waste > Landfill > Unclassified | place...
GGTCGCTGGTAGCGCCTCCGAAGACTCAAAACGCAACACCGTCACCGGCCTTTGGCCGATGCTCCGAACTCGGCAGTCCAGCCGACGAAAACGAACCGTGTTGCCGATGCTTTCGGCTTGATTCTACCTTGGCCCACGAGGATGTCAAACGCTCTGCCTCCAACTTCGGGACTATCTTGAGCAAGCGTTCGCCCTCCCCCCTATTCCGCTCTTCCCCTCCACACGCTTCCACCGAATGCGGTCAGGTACAGCAACTCCATGAGGTGTGACCACGACTCTGCTCTCTGCTCTTTGATCTCCGGCATTGAGTTTCCTTTTCTCGCTCTGATCGCTCATCGGAAATACGCTTTGGATGCGGAGTGCCGTTTTCAGAACCGTATCATTGCGAACCATATCCCGGTCAGACCACATGTCAAGCGGGGGCTTGTTGCGCGGATCGCCGCGACAGTGTTTGCGCTTGCCAGGTTTACAGGTGTTTCTCGATGATCTCCTTGATGTACTTCGGGATGTCCTTCTGAAGCTCCAGTGTCTTTTTCTTGAGCCGGTCGTAAACGGCTACTTCCTCGCCAGACCAAATGATGTCAACGCGGCGTGCCTGTCGCATGGCGATGTGTTCGTAATATTCGGGGAAAGCCCAATAGCATCGGCGACATATCGCGGGATCTTTCGTTTCCTGCCAGTTGGCACAATGCTCACATGACCAGGACTTCGCACGGTTGGCCGAACTGCAAAGAAGCATATACAAAGCAGGATCGTCCATCCTGGTGACGTCGTCTCCGGCCACCTCGAACGGTATCCGATGGTCGATCTGAAGCAACCGTTCTTCGAACTCCTCCAGGTAAATGGCGCACCTGCATCCGTTCATCCGGACCAACTGCGTCTTTAGCTTCTTGGCAAAAGCCGTGCGGCCAGACACTTTTGAGAAACGTGCTTTCGCGGGATCGCCAAATCGGTAAGCCCCTATCTTGCGCTTATCGCTACCAGTAACTCGAAACGTCTCAAGAGGGATCCCATGTTCTCTGACATCACGAGCAGCTCTCGGGGGATGATTGTACCCGTACCTATCTTTCAGCTCTTCGGTCGTAATGAACCCGTACTTCAGAATGTGGTCTATCACGGTGCGCGGCCGCTTTTCCTTGACAGCCCGGCATTTCCTGACAAACTCGGGGGGGAGTTTTGGTTTTGACATTTTCACACTTCCAAGAGGCAAGGCTGTTCGCCCCGTGTCTTGCGACACGCTGTCGGGATCCGGGCGAGTTCATCCGCAAGAGCCGGGGACAGATAGAGCGACTCGATCGTTACATCGTCTCTCCCAAGGAGCGTTGCCTGCGATGAACGCCCGGCGCAAAGCTCAATAAGGGTGAGGCCAAGTTCCTCGGGGAGCTTCTTCCCAAACGTCTTGGTTCCGGTACGGCCGTCGTAGCTGACCAAGTACCGAATCCTGCTCCGGTTTAGAGCGTGCAGTGCTTGCGCGAACTCGCCGTGCTCGATGCTTTGCAGGTACCGTGTGTCCTTGTTGCCGCACACACCTTGATATGGCGGGTCCATGTACACAAGGTCACTTGTTGTCGCCTGGTTCAGAACATCGCGGTAGTTGACCGTGGAGACGGTCGTCTTGCCCTTAAGGAAGTAAGATGCACCAAGAATCTGGAGCCGCATCGTCTCAGGCTTCATCCCTTGTCGGCGGTTGTCCGGGCTTTGGTTGAACTCCCCCTGTGAGTTGTAGCGCACCGACCCCTTGACACATCGTGCAAGCAAGTACAGAAAAAGGTCAGGTCTGCGCACACGGTTGAAGTCTGCCCTTACCTTATCGTAGAACGCCCTGGGGTCATCGGTCTGCTCCTCCCAGAGCCGCTTATACTCAGACGCGATCGCTTCGGGAGCTTCGATGATCGCACGCCATAAATCCATTAAAGGCTTGTTGAGGTCGTTAATGCAATAGCGAACACCAAGTCGATTCACAGCCGCAGCCACGGTTATAGCAGCAGACCCGGCAAAAGGCTCGTAGAGCGTCACAAAGTCTGGCGGGAAGTAGCAGAGGATTTCCTCCGCCAAGTTCCTCTTGCTGCCCTGGTAAGGTATGGGATGGGGTACGTTCTTCGTTCTCATATCACCTCTGGTCGCTGGATAGAACGCAAAGATCCTCCGCTCCGCAAACGGTCGTTCTGCCCATCCTTAAGTACTCCGCCTCTTGTTTGGCGATTGCTCTCTTCGTGCACGTTCCGCTCTTGCAGGCAATGCGCGAGCAACATCAAGCTAATATAGCAGAGTCCGACCTCAAGTCAAGCGTTCGGCCTCCCCCCGCTCCTACTCCGCCCTTCCCCTCCACACGCTTCCACCGAATGTGGTCAGGTACAGCAGTTTGCCGTCCTTGGGGTCGAAGGTGACCCGCATTACGTTGCGGAACGGCATCCCCTTGATGGGAGCGAACGTGCGGCCGCCGTCGGAACTGCGCCAGATGCCCTCGTTGGGCGCGTCTTCGGTAAGAGTTGCGTACATCACATCAGGGCGCTTGGGGTCGAGGTAGCAGCCGAAATGCTCGCTTGCGAGCCTGCACAGGCGCGTCCAGGTCGCGCCGCCGTCGGATGTCATATACAGGCCGCCCGACTGCTTGCCGTTGGCGTCCGCGTTGCTCAGGTACACATGACGCGAGTCCTTTGGGTCAACGGTGATGTCCTTGGGCCACAGGAAATCCTGCCCCTGGCTGATGAATTCCCACGAGTCGCCGCCGTTTTTGGAGCGGTACAACCCCACGCCGGACTTCGAGAACTCACGGCCACTCACGAGCCCCGTCACCACGGCGAACAGCATCCCGTCAGCGTGGAGCAGCAGCTTGGAAACGCGCATATTGTCCGGTGCGCCCAACTTGGTGTTCTTCGCGATCCAACTTGCGCCGCCGTCGGTGGACTTGAACACGCCCCCGCCGAAGAAGCCAGCGTAGAGCGTGCGCTTGTCCGGTGCGCTCTTGGGGTCGAGGACGATGCAGGTGGCCGGGGCCTTGGGCAGGCCGCCTGCCAGGGGCTTCCAGGTTTCGCCGAAGTCATCGCTGACGCAGATGCCGCCCTCGCCGGTGGACTTGTGGCGGTTCATCATAATATTGGCGTTGGGTATATCGTGGACGTTGGAGAATGCGCCCCAGATACGCCCCTTTTCCTTGGGGTCAAGGGCCAGCTCGTAGCAGGTGTTGCGCCACGGCGCCCTGCCCTGCTCGCTCCACCAGCGCCAGGTTTTGCCGCCGTCCAGCGACCGCGCAAACCCGATGTCGGTGTAGCAGATGTAATGGCGGTTGCGCTCGAACGGGTCAATGTAGTAGTTCCATGTGGTGGTCACCACGAGCCCCGTGCAAATCCAGTTCAGACCCTTGCCGGACGCGTTCTGCCCGGGGGCCAGCCGCGTATGGCCCGGAAACCAGGATTTGCCGCCGTCATCGGTAATGATCAACTCGCCATCGGTCACAAAGAACACCTGGTCGGGATTGGCAGCGTTGATCGCAACCCCATTGGGGACGCTCTGGTAGAACTGGCCATCTTCCGAGACAACATAGGGCTTTTCGAAATTGCAGTTCTGGTAGCGCGGATCGGGGTAGAACGTCGCGCGCCAGGTCTTGCCAGCGTCGTCGGATCGGAAGGCAGTTGCGTGATGAGGCGGAGCTATGGCGGTGTTGGAGTTGAAAGCATAGACGGTCTTTGGCTTCGCGTTGGTGGTCAGAACCCAGCGGTACTGGGGAACGCTGCCGACCGACCATTGATCGAACGACTTGGTGTCAACGTTGATGCCCTCGCCCATCGCGGATTCCCACTTCTCGCCCCGGTCCGGGGACCGGTACACCCCGCCCGTGAAAGCCCCGGTGTCCGCGCTGCTGGGGATAGTGCAATACAGCACGCAGGTTTTGTCCTTCTCGTTGGCGCCGCCGCTGAAGGAAACGATCTGCTTGCCGCCCAGCCCTGCGGTCTTCGGAACCCAGCTTAAACCGCCGTCGGAGGACTTCCAGATGCCCTTGTCCGTTGCCGCGAAAAGCACGCGCGATTGGGTGGGGCTCGCGACATCGAAAAAGAAACCCACAGCAGTGCCGTCGGGGCCGTTGCACTGCCGCCAGGACTTGCCGCCGTTGTTGGACAGGTACACGCGGCCGCCCGCGCCGGTCAGCATAGCCATCGGGTTGCCGGGATCGATCGCGATTGCGCCTTCGAGGGATGCGGGCAATGTGCCAAGCTTATCCCAGGTTTCGCCGCCGTCGCGGCTTACCTTGATGGTGTCCGAGCCCCAGCCGCCCGCCGAGAAGACGGTGTCGGCCTCGGTTGGATGCCAGCAGGGAGTCACCTTGGTGTTGGAGGAAAGCTGACTGTGATGGATCATGCGCCAGTTGCGGCCGCCGTCATGCGAGTAGTAGGCGGCGCTCATATCGCAGTGGACCAGCATGTTCTTGCCGTTGACGGGGCTAACGGCGGGGCAGAACATCGCACCGCCGCCGGACAGGCCAAGGGGCTCCCAGCCGTTGGAGGAGGCGGATTTCTCGGCTGTGGCCGGAGCCAGAACCAAGAGAAGGGCAATAGCCAGAGACAGGACGAGCAGCCGGTGGTATTTCATCGCGGATATTGTACGCGCGGAGAGGGAAAAGCACAAGCGGGCAGCTACAGAGAAAGAGAAGAGGTTTTACCACTGAGGACATGCCCAGCATCCCCTTGAAGGGTGACAGAGGTTCATACCCAGTATCCCCCCGAAGGGTGACAGAGGGAGAAGCAAGCCGGAGTTTTCGAGGCCAATGGCAAGCAGGCAACAACAGCGGAAGAGAAGAGATTTTACCACGGAGGACGTGCCCAGCATCCCCTTGAAGGGTGACAGAGGGAAGAAGGAAGCCGAGAGTTCGGGTGTTATGAACGCGCCGATATTGTACGCGCGGAGAGTGGAAAGCAACTGCGCGATACCGATATCAAAAGGGCTCCGCCTTGCGCCACGCTTTTTGGAAGCCGAGTTCCGTAGCGGAGTGAAAACATCGAAAAAAACTGACAGAAGAGACTCGTGTGCTAATATGTGCATATGGGGAACAGGAAACATCGCTACCTCATACCGTTGCTTTGCATCTTGACATTCCTCCAGCTCCCGGCGTCCTCCGGCGCCGAGGAGAAGCGTCCGACTGTCGTCGCTGTGGGCGACCTCAAGTTCGCGTACGTTCCACCGACCGACCAGCCGCTGCCGCACATCGCCAACGGGTACATCATCTCCCAGGAGCCCATCGGAACGGTGCATGTCCCCGAGTTCTACCTCTCAGAGCGAGTAGTGGTAGAAAGCGACTTCCCTGACTTCTTCAAGACGCTTCGCGTGGACTACCCCGGGTTCACCGCATTCACCCCATACATCGGCGTCGAGTTCATCAGATACCTCAACGAAAACTACAGGAAGCCCTTTGCCGACGCAGGCATCGAAGGCTCGTTCACCATTCCCCGATGGGAAGATATGATGGCGGCCTTCCTGCGGGGAGGCCAACCTTCTCAGGTCGCCGAAGCCCTGTTGAACAAGCTCTCATGGGTAGCCAACAGGTGGGCCGAAGACGTGCATTGGGACGGGGAAGACGTCGGTCCGGTCGCCATAGGCGGCCGCGTTTTCAGGAGAGAGCTGGTCCGCTTGGATCTCGTCCCCGACTTATTCCTCGCTTGGCCCCTAAAGGGCGGAGAAGCTCTATTTAAGCAGATACGGAACCAGGATCCTACCCGGACGATGAACTGGGTGCCCCTGGACATTTTGCATACGTCTGATCGGCTTTTCGTGGTCTTTAGAACGAAGGAGAAAGCCCAGTGAAGAAACTGCTGACTTCTCTCTTCGTCGGTCGGCTACTGGATGGAAGATGCCGTATGGTTTCGGGCATCGGTGCCGTATTCGCACTATCAGCCCTGCTGGCCCTGCTTGTGGTCTTCGCCGTCGCTGAGGATATCCCCGGCGGCGGATGGAGCGGGGCAAACATTCGGCCTGCATCGTTCGACGAACTGGAACGGGCATATCTCGCTTTGCCCGATCCGCCGGAGGTCGGCGGAGTCAACAGGAACAGCTACTTCATCTGGGGTCTCGCCAACCTGCTTTATGACTCCTTTTCCGAGGATCAGGCGAAGCAGTTGCCTCCCTGCATCGAACTGCAGGACTTCAAGGACAAGTACTGCAAGGGGCTCGACGCGATGGTTGCGAATCTCGCGCAGGCTGACAAGGACATTCCCGGTGTTACGGACATAGTGCTTTCCGCAGCTTTCCTGATGCATTCCCATTCGGTTTCCGCGGAGAGGAATTGGGTTCCGGCCGAAGAACATGCCGCGGAGATCATTGACTACTACACCACGGGCGAAGGAAAAGACAGGATGCAGAAAGCCTGCTTCCGCCAGGCGATGAGCATCCTCGCTAACAGGCGCCTGTCTTCGGCCTACACTGACTGCACAAACAAGATGGGCGGCAGAGGGCTGTTCCTGCTCGGGCGAATGGACGCCCCCCCCGTAGCAGCAAAGCCGCAGTATGGTACTCGTGAGTTCGTTGAATACGCTGCGACGCCTATACCGGGACTTCCGGTGTCTCCTGACAGGAAACCGCGTGGCGGCAAGTATGACTGTCTGATGCACCCGTTCGTGAAAATCATGGACAAAGGCGCCGGGGCATACTTTGTATTCGGCGGATCCGACCCCAACCTATACATTACGACGTGGGGGGGAGGACCAACGTCACCGCGCCACTACTTCGAGTCCTTCGTATTCCAACGGGGGTTTTTCCGGTCTGATTGCATTCCGAAGCGCAACCCGAGCGAAGGCAATCCCCTAAATGGATTCTTCCATGATCTTGGGAATCGTATAGTGGCAGACATACGATCTGTTCGGATATCGGGCGAGTTCTGGACATCCATGGACATTCGCAAGCTCTGCGACCCTTCCGAGCAGTGTTACAGCCGAGTAATGGAGATGGCCGTCGTGAACGATCATCCGGAATTCGCGACAGGCCTCGAGGCCCTTGACGCATTGGCGAAGTACAGTCCGAAAGAGCTCTTCAAGTACGACGCATACCTGCGCGAAAGCGAAGCGTTCCTTGTAGCCGATTACGAACGAACCGTCATAACAACCATACATACCCATGCTTTTCTAAATGGGCTAAAGGGCGCGACCATGTATGCCAGTCCGGACTTCACGACAGTGCCGAAGATCTGGGTAGTGTTCATTCCCAGGATATGGCTGCGCTACGGGGCGGTGTATGGCCTCGAATCGCTGCTGTTCGATATGAACCTGCTTGGAATAGGGGACCGCGAGAACCTGATCAAAGGCGACGGGAAGAAATAGCAGCCTGCGGCTTCCGTCGCGTGCTACTTCGGCGGGGCGACGCGCAGGACGAAGATCTCCGTGCCACCGCGCGGAATCAGCGAGACATTGTTATAGGTCATCACTTCCTGGTAGTTCCCCGTAACCCAGCAGCCGCCTGCGGCATCGCAGCAGATATCGCCACCGTACGTGTGGTTATCTGTGAGCTTGTGTTGCCCGATTATATTGCACTGCGCGTCAACCAGCGCGATCAGGGTCTCCTTGCGGTATTGCGGGTTGCGGATGCTTTCGCCAGCGTAGGTGTTCACCAGTACCCAGCAACTGTCAGGGCCCATGGCACAGATGCCTGCGACGTTGTTAATCAGCAGGCCGGGAAGAGTGTTCGCGGCCTCGCAATTACCGTTGGGGGCGATGCGAGCAACGTAGGTGTCAACCTGGTTGGCGGCGTCGAGCTCGATTTGACAGAACTTGGAACTCCCCGCAATTGTGCCGGTGAGCCAGCATCCGCCCTTGCCGTCGGGACAGACCTTGATGCCAAGCGTCTCGCCGCCCTGTGCGCTGCGGACCAACTGCCATTTTCCGGCTGAGTCGCACCGCGCCAGAAAAGCCTGGTTGGACGTTCCGCCGGTCAGAAGTTCCTTGCCGAACCCCGCCGCTCCGGTATAGACGCCAGTGACCCACACGCCGCCGTCCGGGGCCAGACACATGTCGCTGATATGCAGGCTGCCGTCTGACGAGATCTCCGCGCAGGCAAGCACCTTGGCCTCGGCATCGAAGTGTATGACAAGGGAGCGCGTCTCTCCCTGCTTCACCTTCAGTTCACCGATCTTGGTCGGGCCCTTGATCTCGCAGGCCACCCATACGCCTGTGCCGCCGTCGAGGCACAATGCGCAGAATATATCGTTGACCGGGCCGCCGAACTCCTGTTTGACCTTTACGACGTTGTCGTTGCCCATACGCGTGATGAAGGCGTTGTCGCCGGATTTTTCGTCCTTGAGATTCTTCGGGTACACGCCGCCGATCCAGCCGAAATCTGCCGTAGCGGCCACATCGAATTTCTGGAAGTCATCGCGGTAGCGGGTCTTCAGGTTCTCGGCCCATTCCCATCTCTTCTCGACGTCAAAACGCCCAACGTAGCGCTCCATCGTCTTTGAGGCTTTGACAACGGACTTGCCCACGCTGAAGGCGCTGTTGGTCAGCATTATCATCCAGAATCCGCCTCTGCCGTCGGCGCTAAGGGCAAGCGCGTCCTCGTTGCCTTTGCCGCCGAGGGAATACTGCTCCGTGACCTTCAGCTCGGCCACTTTTTTCGGCGGATCCTCGGCCTCGTCCTCCCCGAGAAGAATGGGCAGCGGGGCGACGGCCAGCGCCACTGTCACAGCAATCAGCAGGAGAATCAACGGGCGGTATTTCATGTTCGGGCTTCTTTGTCCTCTTCTAATAGTAGTACGTTCGACAAATGTATCGTGTCAACACTCTCGTCCCGCTACCGCGCCGATGAGCTTGGGCAGCACGGAGAAAGCAAAGTCCTTCTTCACCCGTTCCGTTGCCAGATGCGCATCCGCGCCCAGCGGACCGAGGTTCACCACCGGAACACCAAGGGGGATCATCCGAATTCCGTCAAGTTCCGGATCCGGGACAATGGTAGCGCTCATCTCGCGCTCCTGTTCATCGGGGCTCCCCCAAAGGAAGGATGCGTCGCTGATGAAGGGGAACTCGCCCTCCGGCTTCGCCGCAATCCCCAGCTTGCCGGAAATCTCCGATATTCTGCCTGAAAGCCGCTTCTTGAGTTCGGCGGGAAACGGCGCCGCGGGATACCAGGGATCGAGCAGCGTCATCGCGACCGTGGCATTCCCGCTACGCGACTGCAGCCACGCCTCAACAGCGTTCGCGACGCCATGGACGTATGGCACCTTCGCTTCGGGGACAGCCAGGTGGTTCTTTTTGACATCGTCGGGGCCGCAGAAGTAGAACTCCGCCCGGTACTCGCACGCGCTGGCAAGGGCCTTGCGAAAATCCATAAGCCGTTTGTCGCACTCGCCCGAGCGATAAGGAAGGGAAAACAGCACGTGGATCGCCCCGCCGCCGGTGTAGCCGTCCTTCGGACCCGTCGAAATACTTAGAAGAGATGCTTTGTCGGTCAATGTCATTACGCGCGCCACCAGGTCATAGAGGCAGATGCTCGATCCATAGCCCTGGGGATGGGGGATCTTCTTGAAGAAGTCGAGGACTTTCCTGACACTGAAGCCGGAAATGTACCCCGCGTGACGAGGAGGCTCGTACAGCGTCACAAGCACGTTGACCTTGCCCTCGCTACCAAACCAGACCGGATACTGGGAATCTCCCTCGGGGACGATCTCCGAGTTGATGGCGTAGATGTACTCGAGGCCACGGACGTGAGCGAATCGCTCCAGCGCGGCGGCGCCATGGCGCGCACCCAGCGAAAGACCTTCTTCATCGGCAAAGCAGGCGAACAGCAGAGAGCACGCGCTATCGCATTCCTTCGCGAGATGCCCGCCGATTAGTTGCGCCGCGAGCCCCGCTTTCATATCGAACGCCCCGCGCCCGGGCAGGTAACCTTCGGGGGAGCCGTGAATTCTGGCGAGTTCGTCGGGATTGGTTGCGGCCTCACGCTCGCGGCCGGGGAAAAACTTTGCGTACGAGCGGTATCCGACGGTGTCGCTGTGGCCAATGAGCAGGATTGTCCGTTTGGTGCGGCCGGGGATAAAGAGAAAGGCGTTTTTTCTTCCGTTGCCAAGGTCGTTTTCGGAGCCACAGACGGGCTCCCAGCCGAGGGTGCACCCCCAGCGCGTCAGGGCGTCAGCGACTGCGGCTTCTCCGCCTTCCCCGTAAGCGGAAGGCAGCACTACCAGTTCCCTGCAGATCTGCTCGGTCAGTTCCTCAAGATGCACGCTTGCTCCCGGTCGGCGAGTTCTCGGCTGTGTAGTGGATATTATCCTCATAAGAGTATAATAGGGAAATGCAGAATGGTCAAGGCAACCAGCCCCCCGCCAGAGTATTTTCGGAAATGGTTCCTCCGTCGATGGCGGCCGCGCTGCTGTTTCTATCGCTTTTCTGGAGTATGCGCCACCCCGGAACACCCCAGGCTTTCGCGATAGTAGCGGCGGTATTCGCCATTCCGCAGCTTTTCTTCCCGTTCACTTGGCGGGTTCTGCGGTCGCCCTACGTATTGATCATCACGGGCGGACTTATTGCACTGTCCTGCATTTTCGGCTCGCTTTTCTCCGCTCCGTTCGCTCAGGTCTACGTATACTCCGCGCCGTGGTTCCTTGTCTTCTGCTGGTATTTCTCGCTTGGCTGCCTTGCGTCCGGGCTGATTTTCACCCGCACGAGCCGCTTCGCCCCCGCAGCGCTGCACCTTTCCTTCGTACTCATAGCAGGTGGCTTTGCGCTTGACGGATTCCTTGCCGCCGAGGGAGTCTTCCGCACCACGATGAAGACCGCCCCCGGTGTTATGCCTCCCGCGTATGGCCACTTCGCGCCGGGAGAATCCTCCGACACCTATATCACCGACAGGCGCGACCCCGGAAGCCCGCTCCCGTTCACACTCAAGCTGAACAGCTTCGATGTGGAGTTCGAGACCTTGCTGCGCGTTGCCGTTACGCCGGGCATCGAGGCTTCCGCCGGACAATGCCGCTTCAAGATAATGGGCTATGCAGTCGGCGAAGGCGACAAGCTGGTGCAAGATGTCAACGCGCAGGACCTGGACTCCGCGCTCATCGTGCTGCAGGTGGTTATGAAGGGCGTCGAAAACACCGCGGCCATCCCGTTCGACGGGGGCGACTTCGGACCGTTCAACGCCGAAGTATCGTATGAGGCCGATCCGGCAGGGGGCAGAATAACGGACATCATGATCAATATCGTGCAGAAGGTTCCCAAGCACTACACCTCGGTTGTTGATGTAGTTGTTGAAGGCGAAACCGTGATCAAGGATGCCGTCATCGAGGTCAACAAGCCCCTTCGTTTCGAGGGCTGGAGCATCTACCAGGCGGACTGGGGCCGTTACGTCTCCCTGGACGAATGGGAATCACTGCCCGGCAACATGCGTTCCGAACGGCAGTTCGAGCAGTACATCAAGAAGAACGAAATCCCGCCCACCAGCATGTTCACCATCTCGCGCAGGCCTGGAAAATGGCTGGTGTACCTGGGGTATATCCTCATGTGCGCCTTCTCCCTCGCCCTGCTGGCGATGCCCCGCAACCCGAGCAACGGAGGGAACTCGTAATGCCCCTTGAGCTTTACATTTCCCTCGCCGCTTTCCTGTTGTCGGGCGTGGCTTTCACCGTTGCGCTCGCAGTACCGGGCACAAGGGCAATCCGCGTTGCCGCGTACGTGCTGCAGGCCTCGGGCGTCGCAATGGGGCTGTACTACTTCGGGCACGAGTGGCTCGCGGTGGGTTACCCTCCGCTGCGAAATCTCTTCGAGAGCCTCACCATAATGGCGATACTGGCGTCGGGGTGGAACCTCGTCCAGGCGATTTTCCGACCCGTGGCCATTCTCGGCCCAATGACCGGATTCCTCTCAGCGCTGCTGATGGCCGGGGCCTCACAGTTCGAGGGGCCGTCGGAAGTCACGATGCCCGCGCTTCAACACTCGCTCTGGCTCACTACGCACGTACTGCTGATCATGCTCGCATACGTTGCCGTGCTGATTTCGGCGCTGGTAGCCATGGCTCTTATTGCAGGTCGTCGCGGATTCAACCGCGTTGCCTCGCTTGGCGTATTCAGCCTTGTGCTGTCAGGCTGCCTGGGAGCGCTCGTGATCATACTCCTGCGGACCTGGGGAGTTATCAGCCTTGAGGACCGCGCGTCAATCGGCGGGACAATAATCGCTGTGGCGTTTGTCGGCGGCTCACTGCTGCTTCCGCTGCTATACGGGCTCGCGTCAAAACTCGGCATTTTTGCCGCTTTTGAGGATAACCCCGCGCTCGAGGATTTCCTGTATCGCACAGCCCTGATCGCGCTGCCGCTGACCACGCTGGGGATCATCACCGGCTCGGTCTGGGGCGATGTGGCGTGGGGCAGGTACTGGGGCTGGGACCCCAAGGAGGTCTGGGCGCTGGTAACATGGATTTCCCTGCTTGAGTACTTGCATCTCCGACGGCTGGGCGAACGCGCGCAGCTCGCGGCCAAGTGGGTGCTGGTAGCAGGGCTCCTCACCGTGCTGTTCAACTACTTCGGCGTGAACTTCCTGCTGGCGGGCCTGCACAGCTACGCGGGATAGCACCCCTTCCCCACCTGCCGCATTCGCGCTTCCCGAACCCAAAAACTGCTATATTACGCCCCAAAGGACGCGTGACATCACGTCCACAGGAATGGAATGCGGATAGCTCTGCTTGATTCGCTTCTGGTCAAGATAGTCGGCCTGAAGGCGATCGGACGGGCGTTCCACTACAGGAATCTGCGCCTGTTCTTCGCCGGCCAGATCGTGTCGCTCTCCGGCACCTGGATGCAGCAGGTGGCGATGAGCTGGCTGGTCTATCGT
>Ga0265297_10009255_pt1 | contig 12783 bp, 13 predicted proteins | sample Munlanlwell13791_FD_192502 | JGI IMG/M metagenome (GOLD analysis project Ga0265297, IMG submission 192502) | Leachate microbial communities from a municipal landfill in Southern Ontario, Canada - Leachate well 137-91 | ecosystem: Engineered > Solid waste > Landfill > Unclassified | place...
CTCTGGGATAGGCTTATAACCGAACACCGGCACCCTCACCGGCTTCCCAGGGTTCTTTAAAAGAGGATAACCTTCAGAGGAAAGGGAGAAAAAAGATTATGTTTAAAAAAGTAAACGCACATGCAAGTTGGGGAGACAGGACCGGATATCAGATCCACGCCAAGGGATTCTTTGAGGCATTGGAGAAACGTATCGCCATTAATAGAGCGTTGCCTTATGACGGCGACATTTCTATTTCATTGCTGGATTCAGTCAGTGCGCAGCACGAGAAACAGCGGAAACCGTTCCCGTCAATATTGTTAAATGTGTGGGAGTCAACTCAGCAGCCGCAGGGATTCATGGACGCGCTTCGTCTTTACGACCAGTTATGGGTACCGTCCGAGTGGCAGCGCCAGTGCACCATCGATCAGGGCGTAAATGCTGATTTCGTGAAAGTGGTCCCCGAAGGAATCGACCCTTCAATTTATCACCCATCTTATAAAGAACAGACTCCGTCCGATTATTTCCGCTTCATTATCGTCGGCAAATGGGAACATCGGAAGGCTACCCGCGAGATGATTCAATGCTGGTTGGAAGTCTTTCAGGATGTCCCCAACGTACAACTCTGGCTATTTACCGATAATCCTTTCCCGGTTGATGAATACAGCACAACAGAAGAACGCCTAAAGGGTTACGGTCTGGAAAGTGATAAGATCAGAATAATTCCTTTCTCGGCCAAGGATTCCTATATCCATGTTCTTCAGACATCCCATGTTTTTCTGAGCTGTAGTCGCGCTGAGGGCTGGAATTTGCCCTTGATTGAGGCGATGGCATGTGGCGTTCCCTCCGTCGCCTTGGACTGGTCTGGGTCCACCGAGTTTGCCAAAGACGCCATGCTTGTCCGGGCCAAGGAATTCAAGAAACCGGAGCACGTCTACGGTATGCCGGATTGCCCGGGACTGTGGGCTGAACCGGACTTCGATCACTTCAAGGAAGTCATCAAGGATACCTATAATAACTTTGGAGTTTGTAAGCAGAAGGCGCTGGAAACATCAAAATACATTCGCCAAGAATTCTCCTGGGACAAGGCCGCGGAAAAGGCCATGGTGATCTTCCAAGAGATCAAAGATAACGCCAAAGCAATCGCAGATGAAACGAAAGACCAGATCTTCTGCATCGGTTGCTGGCCGAATTCAGAAGAGAAAATGAACACGCTGATCGAAACCATCAATCAGGTGAAGGCCGCTGGATTCCCTGTTTTGATCACTTCTCATTATGCTTTACCGCCGGCGGTGATTGAACTGGCAGATTATTATATTTACGATAAACGAAACGAGCTTTCCGGCGATTGGAGGGCGACGTATTTCCGGTATAAAGACGGTGTGCGGGAAGAGGCCAAGGCCACGATTCCCTATCACGCCGTAGCGGTCCTACACGCTATCAGAAACGCCATTGATTTCTGTGCCGGAAAATACGCGGTCATGCACTACATGGAGTATGACGTCGAGTTTGACCTTGGCGAATATCTTGATTTGTGGAGAAATAAACCAATTGAAAAGACGATGCTGGCGCTGACTTATGAAAACAGGACCGATGCAATCCAATCTTGCCTATTCAGCGGGAACCTCGATTTTCTCCATGATTTCTTCCCGATAGTTCGTTCGTGGGAAGAATATTTAGATATGTTTGGAGAAGATCACTACGTTCTTGAGAACTGGTTAATAAAATATGCCAACGTAGTAAACATACTTGATGATATCGAAACCGTCAACTATCCCATCACCAACCGATTTGATCAGATTGACCGCGAAGTATGGAAAGATGACGTATTCTCAGTCCAGTTTTTGAACGGTCCACAGCTCACGATCAGCGGTCTGTCACGCCGCGAATACGAAGTGGTGTTCAGCAATCCGGTTGACGGTGAACAGTACAGGACCATGCAGAAAGTCGGCACATGGACCTCGCCGGCAACAAAGTTATTTCGGGAATGGGAAGTGAAGGCATACCTTGATGGTGAACTGAAATTCGAGCATAAGTTCGACCTGAAGGGCAAGAGAGTCATCTTGGCGATGGGAAGCAAGGCACTTGGAGATACGATGGCCTGGGTGCCGTATTTCGAGGAATTCAGAAAGAAACACGAGTGTCACGTCATTGCTTCGTCATGGTGGAATAAGGTGTTTGATTATCCGGAAATCGAATGGGCGGAACCGGGATCGGCGCACAATGATGTTTATGCCGCTTACGAGGTCGGTTGTTTCGATGGGGACAAGTTCAAGAATCCTCGTGATTGGCGAACAGTCCGTATGCAGGAAATAGCCACGGATATTCTGGGGCTGGAATACAAAGAAGTAAGGCCGCAGATGAAAGAAGTGGCTCCACTGTATTTCGGGAAAAAACATTTCTGCTTCTCTGAACATTCCACGATGAAGGCGAAACTCTGGAATCGTGACGGTGGTTGGCAAGCAGTTGTTGATTATCTCAGAAGTATTGGCTACCAAGCCGTCTCAATCAGCAAAGAACCAACAGGGTTGAATAACGTGATCTCCTGTAATAATAAGCCGGTTGAGGAAACAATTGCGGCTATGAACGGTGCTGACTTTTATATTGGTCTGGGCGCCGGTCCTTCGTGGTTGGCCTGGGCATGTGGATTGCCGGTGGTCATGATCAGTGGGTTCTCTGAGTCATGGTGTGAGTACGACAACGACTACCGGATTATGCCACCTGAAGGAATATGTAGGGGATGCTTTAACGACACTTCCGTGAAGTTCGACCGCGGATGGGATTGGTGTCCGCAGAACAAGGATTACGAATGCACGAAAGAGATTACTGCAGAAAAAGTAATTGAAACGATAAACAAATTAATAGGAGGAAAATAATCATGGCAGAAAGAGGATACGAGTTTATAAAGAAAATACCATTATTTAATGGCAAGTCGTTATCGGCCGGCGGATCTGGAACTACTGGGGCAATTGACCTTACCGAACTCGGCCCTTCTGGACGGTTCTCAATAGCGGCCAGTATTGCAGTTGGCACCGCTGGAACATGCGGGACAACTCTATTGAGTTATACAGGCTGTGAAACATCTGACGGCACTTTCGTGGCTCCGTCAGTTGGCGCCACCCTTGGAACCATGGGAACTTCATTGACGGCTGACATCATCAGCTTCACACCGATCCTGACGCCATTTATGAAAATTGTTGCCACACAGAACGGTTCGGGAAATGTTGGCAACGATAGTGTGCTCACAGCAACGTTGAATGTACAGTAAAAGGAGGCAGAAATGCCAGTTAAAATCAAGAGCATGGGACAGGGTAAATTCAGAGTAGCAACTGCAAACGGCGTCCACATGAAATCCGGAACTCACGAAAACGCTATGAAGCAGAAGAAGATTATTGACGCGGCTGATGCTGGCCATCCGTTTACAGGGAAACATGGGTATGGCGTCGGTGGTAAAAAGAAAAAGAGGTAGATCATGGCTGATTTACAAGCGAGCATAGGATACTTTTCCGGGATCAACAATGTTGATGACTCGATGAGGTTGCCACCTATCCCCGTTAAGATCGGGACCGGAGGTTACAAGGCGGCGTATCCATTAACCCAGGCCGTCAATGTTGATATTGATAACACCTACGCGCTTTCCAGTCGTGACGGAAGCACCCTTAAGCTTTCCGGAATAGACATTCATAGCGGTTGGGCAAACGGAAGAACAGCGTTCTTTGTGGATGGCACTTCTCTTTACCTGCTCAACGAGGATTATTCTATTACCCAATTGCTCTCAGGATTGACTCTGGGGGCGCGCATGTCCTATTGGCCGGTAAATGACAGGGTATATATGACTAATGGATCGTTCATTGGTTACTACACGCCAATTACTATCAATTCAATAGTAAATCCTAATAAGACCTACAAGGTTCCGCTTCCAGCCGGGAAGTTTATAGTCTGTCTTAAAGGCGTTCTTTTTGTGGCAAAAGGGAAAGTTCTCTATATCTCCGATGCTCTTTGTGATCACTATGATGTTCGTACCGGGTTCAGGGTGTTTGAGAATGACATTACAATGCTCAGACCGGTTGATGACGGAATATATGTTTCTGATGGCAGGACATGGTTTCTGGTAGAAAAGAGGGCGTTTGCCGATGATCCGGCGGAATTTAAAAAAGAACCGGTTTTAGACATTGATGCAATTCCTTATACGGATGTCAATATCAACGGCAAGGATCTGGCCGAGGGAGTCGAAGGAACTTTTGCAATGTGGTGCTCACAGGACGGAATCTGTATTGGCGACAATAAAGGAGTTGTGACGATCAAAAACAAAGATACTTATTATTTTACACCCAGAGCAATCGGGGCGGCGGCGGTAAGAAGTATTAACGGAATAACACATTATTTAACAGTTTTAGAATAGGAGGAAAGGGTATGGCTATAAGATTATCATCTGGAGCGCGCACGGGAATAGCAGGTTCGAGCGGTATAAAGGAGTTGTTCGACGGTGGTTTTATTGGGATATTTACCGGTGGCCAGCCGGCATCGGCGGACGACGCAGAGACAGGAAGTTTGCTGACAACTATTTCCACGACTTCAGGCACAGCGGGTATATCCCTTGGTACAGCCGGAACAGGAGTTCTTCCAAAAAGCGCGGATGTCTGGTCTGGTCTGGTCGGCACGGCAGGAGTAGCTGGATGGTTCAGGTTGTACGATTCTGGCCACTTAACCGGAACAAGCGGAACGGCTGTTCGCATGGACGGTAACGTTGGAGTCAGTGGTTCTGATATGGTTCTGTCAAATACCAACCAGACAGTAGGGGCTACCCTGACCATTGATCAGGCAACTTTCACCGAACCGGCATCGTAAGGGAGGGCTATCATGGCGATCAGGTTAAACAACGCTATGCGATCAGCAATCGTTAACTCTGGGATTGTTGGTTTCTTGGGAACGGCTGGTATCGTGAAGGTCTATGACGGGGTTCAGGCGGCAAACGGCGGAGATGCTGCAACGGGAAACTGTCTTGTGCAAATCAATGCTGTTGACTGGAACACTGGAACGAACGGGACAGCTTTAATTACCGGGACAAAAACAGGTACGGCGGGGACAGCAGGTACGGCTACTTGGGCAAGGTTATCCGGGACTGATGGAACGACATACATCATTGACGGAAATTGTGGTACTGCGGCAACGTGCGATTTTGTAATTGATGCGGCGCCGATTGCCTTATCTTCAGTCGTATCTTTAACTGCGGCAACGATTGTACAGCCTGCGGCTTAATTGAGGTTGTTCCATGGCAAATAGCATTGCTGGAAAAGAAACCATCCCATTATTTCACATTAATGGCGCTATAGTTCACCCGCGTTCGATTTCCGGAAGTGTGGGAATTCCCTTGATGGGGATTGACGGAGAAGTAGTAACCGCCATGCCTACGGCTCAATTGAATATCACGCTTCCATCGCTTCAATTCGTGGCATATAGCGGTGCAATTTTTAACCTGACTCTTCCGACGCTTCAGTTCTCGGCGCAGGGTCATGTCGATCCGGTGGGACGTCTCAATATCATCCTACCGCGTCTTCAGTTCAATGCTCATGCCATACAGGATGGGATGGCGGTTCTCAATATTACCCTCCCATCGCTTCAGTTCTCAGCACACGGATTAGTATCCGGATTGGGCCAGCTAAATATCACACTTCCGAAATTGAAGTTCGAGGCGCATGGTATTGCCGGTGTCGTCGGGCAGCTCAACATTGTATTGCCGGCTATTAAGTTCAGCGCACATGCTTATTGGCAGGGGACGAATACTTTAAATATCACTTTGCCGACATTGCAGTTCAGTGCGCGGGCGAGAAGCAACGACGTTTTGGTGTTGACATTTAATACCAAGAACTTCGCCCAGACAGAATACGACAACACCTATGATTACAACAGCCTGATGAACTTCAACGGTAAGCTGGTGGGACTGAAGCGCGATGGTGTTTATGAACTAAATGGTGATACTGATAACGGGACTTCGATTGACTGGTACTTCAAGACAGGGAAGATTGACCTCGAAGAAGGACAGGTCAAAAAAGCTCGTCATGTCTGGCTGTCTTATCGCCCGTCCGGTGATCTAGTTCTGACCGTTGATGACGGTGAGAATGAATATGAGTACGATGTTGAATCGCATAAGCAAGTCGATAACGCCGTCCGGATAAAACTGGGCAAAGGGATCAGAAACAGATACATTCAATTGGAATTAAGAAACGCATCGAACGAGAAAATATTTCTTGACCGGATGAGGCTTTTCACCGAACCGATAGCAAAGAAGAGATAATGGTTGACTGGACTGACAAAAAGAGAGGATTAATCGGGACTCCTACTTACCCAAGCAGGACGAACTCGTTATCCTTTAACGCCGGCCAAAGAGAAAATCTTGGCGGTTTGTTTCAGTCACAATCGTTTGAAGGAACCACCCGAATAAAAAGATTCGGGATGTACGAGCAGGTATTCGATACTGGAGGAGTGGGAGGAACCCCTGTCACAGATTGTTGCAATGTTTCCGAATATGCGAGAAGCCCGATGAAATGTGGGACAACTCAGCAATTATCAATCGTCACAGATTATACACAGATGGGAATCACCGCTGCCTGTACCGCAACGAGATATAGATGGACGTTAGGGTTGACTCCTGGCGCAAGGTACTCATATAAAGAAATGGGCAGTCTGAATGTTACCAATATTGCTAATCCCATATACACGGCTCCAGAATGCGAAGATGAGGAAGATGCGCCAAACATTCAAACGACCGTCCGGATAACCTTGTTTTGTAATGATGTCCTGGCAGATTATATGGACATCGTTATACAGCGAACAGTTTGTTGCCCGAAAGTAATTAATTACGAAACCTTAACGATGTTCTGCGGAGACAGCCAAATATTATCTCCTGAGGAATGGAGTGTGGATTGTGATCCATCAATATATGTCTGGGAAATAGAAACAGAGGGCGGAGGGACGTTTGGTGAAGTCGGTGATGGTGATTACACGAGAACCTATAACGCCCCTACTTGTGGCGCTGGTTGCGTTAATACAGTAAAAATAAATCTTTATTGCGATAGTTTGGACCCTTGTGACAGTATTGAGATTACCATTTATCCCTGTCCTAAGAACGCAGCGATAACCTATACGACCCAGCAGATGCAGGTGAGTGAATCCCAGACCTTGGGGATTGATAAAGGCGACGGGCAATGCGGGACTGGAGCGAGTTGGTTATGGTCAATAACATCTGGTGGAGGAACATTGTCCGATCCGACAAACCCTCTTACCTGTACCTATACAGCTCCAGCGACAAATGCCAATTGCTTGCAGAATCCGACTATCTCGTTGTCTTGCGATGGTGTAGAGATGGACACACTGGATATTGCGGTGAATGCGTATGTTGGTGACGGATACGCCTACGGTGTAAAATCGGATTTAAGTTGCGGAGACCCTTATAAAAATGGGGATTACAAGATGTTATATGCGTCAGTGACATCTAACCAATACAGGTGCGACGGAACTCTCAAGCCAGCTAACTGTACCAATGTTGTTTCTACTGGATATTCTTCTTGTCGTTTACCTTGGTGGTGCCAAGAGTTATCTTGCCCATGTGGTGATCCACCTGAACCATATACTGTTTCATGTGAGAACGTGTCATTTTCATATCCCTACACTGTTTGTGATGCACTTACTTATGCCCTTCCTATTACGGGAGGAGTTGTTGATTTAAGAGGTCAATACATAACAGGTGGTGGTGGAGCGCGATATCCGGAGGCTTCCGCCGGTTGTTGTCCAGCAGCATTATTATAGGTAACGTATGGAACGATTAGAAGTAATTGAAAAGGCCCGTGAGAAATACATCAGCACAGGCGTTACGCTTAACATCACCGAAGCACTGAGGATGTATCTTGAGAACGATGCGACCGACGAAGAGCAAATTCCCCTGACCATTACGGCTCCGGTTAATAACAAAATTAAAGAGGAGTTGAAAACAGTTAGGCCGACTTGCGATGAGTGCGATGGGTATTTATTTATGCAGACAAACGCGATGGACTTTATCACTGGCAATAAGTATCCGACTGCATGGGTATGTAATACCTGCAATAAGATCGAATACAGCGATAAAACACCTGAGCAATGGTTGGAGATATTGAGAAATGAAAATCGGCAATAAGACATACGAACCGACGTTCTCGAACGTAACCGAAGAAAGATGCCCACTTTGCGGGAAGCAGTTACGCTTTAAACCGCCATGCTGTTCATCGAAACTGCCATGGTTAGTATGTCCTTGCGGATATAAGAGGAGTCCGAAAGATGGTAATTAAATTTATATTTCTGGCAATATTAATTGAGGCGCTGACAGAACTGCTTTTCAAGGCCGCTCCGTTACAGGGAATTAGGGCGTTTCTGATTGACAACATTCCTTCCTTGAGCTCAAAAGAACAGGGTCATCTCCTTGATTGTAAATATTGTTCTTCCGTTTGGGTGGCGTTCGGTGTTATAATGCTGGCAACATGGTTCGATAATGGATTTACCAGAATTATTGCCTATTTTATCGTTGCAGCCAGGGGAAGTAATTATGTGCATATTATCTTCAGCACAATGAAAGATTTTCAGATTAATTTACGGCTTGAAAGGTAGGGGGAACAGATGGCGAACGCACAAAGCGATGTCAATGCACTGGTCACTTCACAGTTAAAAGAAGTTCAAGATTATGCCGATGGCGCCTTTACTCAGGCTGAAAAATATATTGACGATCTGAATAATTATATTGTCGGCACGATCACGACAATACCTCCGGTGATCAACATTCCCGCTCCCGGCAGTATCACGATTGACCCCACGTTGGTTGCTCTAATACCGCCTGCCCCAGCCGACTCTGCCTATCCGGTGGTCCCGAGCGCCCCAGGAACATCTGACCATAATTTTCCGGATGCTCCTGAGTATGTACTTCCGGTGGCTCCGACCATGCACGACATTGTCCTGCCTGAATTCATCGACATGACCATTGAACAGCCAACCATGGCATTGCCTATTCTGGACTTCGATGTGCCAGCACAGACTCAACTCAATGATGGCGGACTGACGGCGGAAGACACTCTGGTTCAATCAGCCAAGGCCAAGATTATGAGCAACATCGTCAATGGTGGCACGATGCTCAATGCCACGGTTGAAGCCGACATCTGGAACCGCGATCTGGAAAGAAACGAACAGGCACTGCAAGACGCCATAGACAAGCTGACGGCTCAGTGGGCGAAACTCGGTTGGAGCGTTCCCGATGGACTACTTTCTGGAAGTATTGTCGCCATAAATAAAGAGTACATGAATAAGAAACTCGACCGGTCCCGCGAGATTGCCGTCAAGCAGGCAGAACTCGAACAGGCTGGTATGTTCAAGTCCCTAGAGATAGCAGTATCTCTCGGCAAGGTCTTGATCGACAACATGAACGATTATGCACGGAGAGTTTTTGAGACATCAAAGGCAACTGCTGATATTACTATCACTCTTCTGAAGGCAAGAATCGAACGATACAATGCACTACTGGCCGCTTTCAGGGCTGATATGGATTCTTATAAAACAAACATTGAAGCAGAAATGCAAAGGGCTGAGGTTTATAAAACGAGACTGGCTGGGTTGCAGATACTTTCCGGGATAGACGAAACGGCGGTAAAGATTTATACAGCCAAAATAGGAGCTGTCAGTCAACTGGTCGATATGTATAAGACGGGAGTTCAGGCAGTGGCCACGATGTACGAAGCCGAAAAACAGAAGATCGAGATGTTTAAATCAAAAGTGGATGCCTATACCGCGGTGGTTAAATCGATCACGGAAAAGTATGCCACTCAGGTAGAAGGGTTCAAGTCGTATCTGTCTGCTTGGACGGCCAGTTCAGACTCACAAACTAAGCTGATCGATGTCGATATCCGGTCCAAGATAGCCAACACAGAAGCGACTTTGAAGGAATGGGAAGTTCAGTTACGAATCATTCAGGAAAACACATCGTTAAAATTGGAAGCTCTGAAGGCAGTGGCACAGACGTCATCCAACTTGGCGGCAGGAGCATTATCGGCCGGACACGCCTCGGTTAGTGCTTCATTCTCAGGAGTCGATACCCTTAATAGCAGCACATAGGAGGAAAAGAATATGGCAAACTATGGAGTTGGACCGGGTGGCAAACCGTTCCTAAATGAAATTGAAGCATGGAACGATCCGGCGCGCTGGGCGCAAAGTTCGTTGACTACCGCTATTGATCACATAACTGATCCCGTTAAAAAGGCTGAGGCGTTGCAGAAGAATTTATCTGGAATGATGGATCAGTCTATACACAATGCTGTCACTCAAACGACTGCCGATAATAATAAGGGGGTTAATGCGATTAATCAGCAGACTGCGGACCTTGCCAAAACAAACAGTTTGAATTTTAACGCTCCTATGCCTACTGCTGGCATTGGCGTTGGAGCGTCACCCAACACTCCGGCACCCGCTGGTCCTTCCGGCAGTGGTATTATCAATTTTGGAGATATCGCCAAAAAATATGGTTGGAGGTAAATGATATGGCAGGCGTGGAAGAAAACGCAGGGTCAAAAGCATGGGATATATTTAATAAAATTAAAAAAATAAGGGGGGAGCAGGCTCCTGGTGCCATCATTCGTCAAGATCCCGGCGCTGATACGATTATCGGTGGCATCCAAAATCTTTTCGGAAAAGTGGCTTCCGCTTATGGTGCCTTAGGGAAAGAACCATTGGTGGCCACTCCGGTATCTTTAAAGCCTCAACCTATGTCCTTAGGAGTTCAGACTCCCGCGACAAACGCAAATCCCGAACAGGCTGGTGGACTTCCAGAAACGATGGCTCCTCCGGTTTCCGGCAGCGTGGTTAACACTCCCGTTACGGCAATAAGTGACAGGGATTTAGTTTATAATAATCTGGGAAAATTGGCAAAAAGTAATCCAAAAAAATTCGTGGAGTTTGCTGATACACATCCTGGTATTCCTGGAGTCGGTTATGTTAAAGACGATAAGGGGAGAATTGTGACCATGGTTGAGGACCCCGCCAAGAAACCACAGGAGCCCCTGACCATTGCTCAGTCAGATGCTGCGGCAAGGATGATCACAGCACAGGGACATCTTGCGGCAGGCGTTGGCTCCCGAGAACAGGCAGTGGCATATAAAGCAGGAATCATCGCTGATAAAGCGCAGGGCAGGGAACTTGAGAAACAGAAAGAATTTGAAAACAGATTAGATAAAAATTCTATAACACAGACTGACGTTAACGGTAATGTGGCGAAGAATTATAAACCTTGGCTACTGGAGCAGTCGGTTGTTAATCCTGAAAATGTTCATCCTGCGTATAAAGAAGAAGCGAATAGTCTGAAGGCAGGATTTGATAATTATGCCCAGAGTACTTTTAAAATGAACCCTACGTTAAAGAACACCCCAGTTATTAAATTGGAATTACTGAAAAGATATCAGCAATCTTTGACGAAACAATAGGTAATGTCAATGACAGACGCTTTCGATTGGAATTCTTTTAAAGATCCTATTGCAAATAAATCTCCTGAAATCGGGGGATTGCCTGATGATTTCATTGACCCGCTTGAACCGCCCAAAGAACCGGCACTCCTCGGTATCCCGCGCGGCCTGAAAACCGGTCTCACCAAAGACCTCCCCGGAGCGGTCGGCAAAGCCATGCAGTTTGTCGGTCAAGAAGGTGGCACGATCAGCGAAACCGGTAAATCTCTGGCGACCTACTCAGAAGAAGGACTTCCCCAAGAAGAAGGATTCTGGGAAAAGGGAGCACGAGTCGTAGGGACAATGTTGCCGATGATCGTGGCCGGTACCGTTTCTGCTCCTGCAGGATTGGTTGCCGGTGCCGCTGGCGGTGCGATGTTCGGGCTCTCTCAGGCGCACGAAACTGAGAAAGCGTTAAAAGAACGCGGCATCGATCCTGGCGCGGCTCCCTACTTAACCGGTGGGGCAACGGCTTTGGCCATGACTGTTCTTCCGATTATGACCGGTAAGATATTCAGCGGAACAATTGCTGGCCTGGTTGGAAAAGGAATTGCAACTCAATCCGCAGAATCAGTTATCCGGCCGTCCGCCGGCAAAATACTTCAGGACTTTGGAATTAAGGCACTGGAGACGCAACTCGTCTTTGCCGGCCAGACCATGAGCGTCGCTGGAATTGAGAAGGCTTACGGCGTTCCTCATGAGATAGCTTCTGAGATGCTGGAGTCGGCCAAGACAGGTGCGGCCTTATCTTTTCTTGCAGCTCCCGGCATGGGTGTTCGCCGTATGGTGGACACATCCCATCTAAAGACGCTCAGAGATCCTTGGAATCCGGAAGACGTGGCAAAGATACCGGAAGAATTACGACCTGCTTATCTCGAAAAACAGGCGACAAATAGAATCGGTTATGCCGAGGCCATTGGAAATGCTCTGGAAAAAGGTGGTTCGCCAGACACAGCGAAGATATGGCGTGAATATGCCATGGATAAGATCGCCAAGAACGAGCCGATTGACGTGACCAGTCCTCTGGATACAATCACCCTGAAGGCAAAAGTTCTGGAAGCTGAAACGCTGAAAGATTCGAGTATAGACCCGGCCGATGCCGGAGTTGACATCCAAGAGAAAAAAGCAGACGAACCAATTCCCGAAGTAACTCTGGAAGATGCCATCGCCAAGGACAAATTGGCGCAGGAACAGGCTTTACCGGAAACTGACCCAATCGTACCAGCCGCGGCAGAAGTAGCTCCAGAACAGGCAAAGGCCGTAGAAACGCCCCCGCCTGATGCCCGTACCATGGCGC
>Ga0265297_10009256_pt1 | contig 12781 bp, 26 predicted proteins | sample Munlanlwell13791_FD_192502 | JGI IMG/M metagenome (GOLD analysis project Ga0265297, IMG submission 192502) | Leachate microbial communities from a municipal landfill in Southern Ontario, Canada - Leachate well 137-91 | ecosystem: Engineered > Solid waste > Landfill > Unclassified | place...
TCCAATAAACGGCAAGTCGTCCTTCCTTACTTTCAAAAAAGGAGGATTACCAACTACGAAGTCAAATATTGCAAATAAGTTCGAATAAGCTGCATAGGCGCTGAGAGGGTCAAGTAACTTTACATTGGGAAAAGATAGAACTTCATACAAATCAGTATTGGATGTTTTTGCATTTGCTAGAATTGGCAACGCAGTCACAAAGAGCTGTAAACGAGTCAAAAGAACTGCAATCGGCTGTATGTCAAAGCCATATACATTCTGATTTAAGCCTGTGATGACTGCATCAAGTTCAAGTGATGCAGAGTGAACAGTAAGGATTACCTGTTTCACCAATGCTGTTAACAAGTTCCCGCTTCCGCAAGTCGGGTCCACTAGTTTGCGGTCGAAAATCGTCAGGGGATCATAAGCTAGAAGTTCAACCAAATGATCAGCTATTTCGGGCGGGGTGAAAAATTCTCCTAGAGCACGTCGCCTTAAACCAGCCAACGAATCCTCCGCCACTAAAGTAATTGCTTGGAGTGCTCCTTCTATACCTGAATGATTTGCAACCCATTGTTGTATCGCATCTTGTATCGTAGTTGAAGCTTTGTACCACGAGAAAAACCTGGCTTCTGGGTAGATACTCCAAAAACCCTCTGCTTTTCCAATACGAAGTATCTTACACCATTCGGAAATAGCTATCGCGGCAAGATGCAACATTGCCGTTTCAGAATAAAATCGCTCCAAAGCCTTTTGTTCATTAAAAAAGCCATTGCGAAGATAGGGTTTTACCAAAGGATTCAGACTTTGACTGTAATCATCAAAGGCTTTGCTTGCTGCTAGCGCGTTACTTTGGCTCGCAACATCTTCGGCCATTATACTTAATATTTCTCTGAGTCTATAGATATTTTGCATTACAGTGGTAACCTATAAGATTTTCTCTATACAGTATACCGTCACCCGTGTACCTGGCAACTGGGAGATTATTGCAAACTTCTCTGGGGAAAATCATGGAAAGTGTCGAGTAGCAAATGGCAAAGTCAGCAAAAACCAAAAACATTATAATGGAAATGAGTATTTTTCTGTTAACCGCTTTTATCGGCATACATCGCCCATCGATGAATTGATATTCGCCCAATGGGCCATGCGCCAGCCAAACCATAAAATAAGCTCTTTCACGTTCTGTTAGCCCTTCTCGATAGAGCTGCATCACCAATCGCCGTGCTGCGCTTTCCATCCTGCGCCGCGTGCCGGGTAGCCAGGAAGCTCCGATATACCGCAGCAGCGCCTTCCAATAGCAACGGTACCAGTATTGATAGGTTGCGGAACGCGGGCCGATTACAAACGGTAACACTGGATCGACATCCGCCATCGGCGTGACCTTTGCCACGACGATCCGTCCATATTGCTCGAGTGGCTCAATGGTCGCTATCGGCATATTGACCACGTGACTGACCAATGCCGGGAGTACAATCCGCGCGGTCGCTTGTACAGCCCCCCCCACCCCAAAAACGTCCGTCAGTCTGTCAGCAGCCGTGCGACTGACTGACTGACTGACTGACGGACTGACTGGCTGGATTTTGGCCGTTGCCAGTATTGCGTAGCGCCCAAAAAGCGCCTGCACATTATCTGTGTGTACAAGATTGCTATTCATCGTATGCGCCCCTTTCTCCATTCAGGAATCGGCGAGTGAGGAACTCCTTCCCCACTGCCGTCAAATCCGTGCCGGAATTTATGCCACTGCCGCGTTGTTCTGCGCGGCCGGCCTCTAGCATCTGTTCGCGCCAAAACCGATAGCCGAGCCGCGCCTGATATTTCTGCGAAAATTGACCGTGCGTGGGGAACACTCGCCCGCGTCCAAGTACGTCCTCTGTAAATGGTTGTCGCTCTACAACTAGCAGTCGCGCAATCTCTCGCCATTGCGATTCTGTCACCCAGCCCATATCTGTGCGGACATGGGATGACCCCATCCCATTGCTCATATACACGCCATCGGCGATTTGCTGCGAGTGCGCGTCTCCCTCGACCCTTTCGAAAATAATCCCCATTCCCTCGGCGTCTTCTTCATCCTCAACAACGACAGGCTTAGGCCCCCATTGGCGCGGATCAATGCCTTGCTCCGCAACGTTGACTGGCCCAAACGGGGTAAACTCTTCAATACTCCATCGCATTCGGTCGCGCAAGCTGCGCCAGGTGAAGAGCGGCGCAATGCACAGGACCAACAGGATCAACCGTATTCCCCAGGAAATCGGCAAGGCCCACGGCGACGCCACTGAGAAAATAAATGGCCAGGCGAATTCAAATACCGCCCGCTGCCAAATCATTTCCGCGCGCGTCCAGGTGATGGGGAACAACATGCGCAAGAAAGGGTATCCCAGAAACGGCCACAGCCACTTGATGGAGATCGTTCCCATATCGAACAGCGCCGCCGCCGGATTGTGCAACCGTCCCGCAATCGCGTCCACTACGATATCATAATATTGACTGTAGAGGAACATGAACACGACCAGCCAGATCGCCCACCGCCCCAGCAGACTGAGCGCCGCCATAATCAGCAGTATTCCTATGATATCCACCACGCTGCGCAACTCTGCCTGCTTGCGCGGCATGCGCACCTCGGTTTCGATATTTTCCTGGCGTGTCGAGCGCGCCCCGGGTTGTACGAATCCGCTCCCCCAGTTATCGTCCATCTTTTTCCCCTCCGACCATCGACCAGGCTAGATCGCGAATATTCGTATCATCTGGATTTTCCAGCACCATCCGCAAAGCGTTTCGTAAATCGCGCGTTGCACCGGCGAGTAACAATCCCGCTGCAAAAAACCCAAGCGTGTACCCGCCCAACGCCAATCCTATGCCTGCTACAATGCTCATGTCCAACTCCTTAACCGCAGTTTTCTACCGCCCTAAAACGCCTCTCTATACCCCGTCTACCGGCTACCGGCTACCGTTTACCGCCGTTAAGCGCTCTTAACTGCGCTCTCGGCTTCTTCCCCGACTGCCATCAGTAGCTTCCGGTCGGCCTCGCGCTGCACTTCGATCATCGCGTACAGGCTGGTTTCGGTGCGCTGTGCCACGTAATCCTTCGAGCGTTCCCGTAACGTATACATCAGCTCGCGCCAACTTTGCACCTCGCGCCGCGCCTCGTCCAGTTCCATCCGCAACGCCTCGACCTGTACCGTCTTCACGGCCAGCGCCTGGCGCAGCTCTTCAGCATCCGCTACCGTCGCGTCTCCTCGCCCTATTCGTCGTAACGCCGCGTCGATCATCTTTCCCTCTCAAAATATGGAGCGTGTCGGTGTCCACTCCAGGATAATCACAACAACTCAAGATTGCCCGCGTCACTGCGCAGGACTTCCTCACACGCCACCGGCTCGCAGTCACGTCCTCTGCGCGTGTGGCTACCGTCAATTAAAATAGGGACAACGCCACGCGGAAACAGTACAAATCCGGGCGCGTACTTGAAATAGATTCCCTCGCCTACAAAAAACGGAGGATTATCTAAATCTAGCAGTACGGAGCCAATATAAATGTGCTCGCCCTTCGTCGGCTTGAAAATGTCCCATACTCCCAGACCGGAGAAGGCAATCTCTGCGGAATTGAGACTCATCAGGCGACGAATCATCAAACACTGTTTACACGTAAACGAGCCGGTGTCGTCTAGCTTGCCATCCTCGTACTCGTATACGTCGCCACAGTCATTGCATCTGAAAATCGAACATTGATAACTGATTCCCATAGTATGCCTCCTAAGTCGGCCTAACGGTTAAGCATCAGCCGCGCCGTGCTGTTCGGCGTCGGCTGGATGCGGTGTTAGGCGCGAAACGCCCACGTAGAACGGATGAGGATCGTAGCACTTCGGGCATTGTGCCCCATAAAACGCTGCATCCCACCAAAAGATTTCACCGCAATTAACGCACTTCATCATAAGGAGTTTTCGTTTCTTCATCGTTTCCGCCTAACTAACCAGTTTTAGATCACCACGCCCAAGCACCCAATAAGTAAAATCCCCTAGTGTGAACGCGACATCGACAGCGCCGAGGCTTTGCAATTCTAGTAGAATATTCACGGTCTCGTTCTCAGTAGTGGGGTGCTTGTGGAGAGTTTCGACGCCCCAGGCGATTGTCTCAGTATTGCGCGGATGAAGTCGCACAATCTCAAGCACTTCCTGCTGCTCTCGTGTGTATTCAGATATCGCACACAGAGAAAGAGCAGGATTGCTATATCCGGTAGTGATAGGTATGGCACTTGTGTCTCCCCGAAATTCGTGTATTAAACCGCACTCGCAAAACACCTTAAGCCCCTCTGGTATAAACAACCAGCGCCCGCACTGACACCGACCACGAAATGCTTTTGGTATATCCATAATGCTCCTTTGGCGGCCTAACACTTTTCAAAATAATGTTTCCTGTACCGGTTCCAACAGTCGCCAGCGCAACACATCCCCGCGCAAACGTCCGTATCCAGGGCGATGAAACTCCGACAACTGCGCATCATAATACGCTGTGACAGTGCGCGTTTTTGTATCCGTCGCCCCGTCATAGAAGAACGTCTCTTGTTCCTCCACATCCACGCTCACACAATGGGGCGGTAAGTGAAAAACATCAAATGGTTGCCAATCTATCATCTTGTGCTCCTGAGTCTTTCTTATCAATCCTGTAGCGGGACGTTGTAAAACATCGTATGTCCCGCCCAATCAAATAATTTCAACTGTCTGTCCGGCGCAGATGCGACCGACTCTTCAAACGCACCCGCATAACGCTCTACTATTTCACGCGCCTCGTCAAATGTGGCGCAGTGCCCGTGATGAGAACCTGAGAACCAGTTGGATTGATCTTCATTCACGCGATAGACCAATCCATACCGCTTCCACGGAGTGACGGTGCAATCTTCATAGGTCCAAACCCCGCGAGAAAACGCCCCCTTAACCCACATCCCATCCACCGCCATCTCGATCCCCCGTCTACTCCGCAAGATTCCTGCGCTGAACACGCTCAACTGAATCCAGCCGCTCCTCAATCTCGGCAATCTTGTCCTCCATCGCACGAGTAGCAACCTCGGAAATCACATCCCAACAGGTGTTACAAATACGGGTAGTAATTGGTTCGATGCCTTCACCTTGCGATATAGTCAGCTCGAACAAAGCTCGTTCTCTCTTGCAAATCGCGCACTTCCAATCCATCATCCACCCCCCTCTACGCGTCAGCCTTAATGCCAGTGTTAGGTCGCGATGCACAATGCTCGGTATCCAAAACCCTTACACTGCCTATACCATTGCAAACGTGACAAGCTACCCCACCAAAGTTGTCGTAGACATAGCCTTCACCGTTGCAAAAACGACAGGATTCCCATCGCGTCACGTCTGTTTTGATATGCTCGTTCATTGCGTCAGCGAATATTTGCGCTTCTAACTCAGTGCAGAAAAACGCGCGTGCGCTATGGTTTGCCGTCATCACACTATATGGAAACCCGTTATCTGTCATAACTGAACCAGATTGCCCTACTAGATATGTGTTCATGTCTCTCCTTGCTTGACGCCACTTTCGCGGCCTAACGGCCAGAGCTAACCCGCTGCTGCTTTTGCGGTCGGGTTGAGCGTGTGTTAGGCCGCCCTGCTCCACACTGTTGGCACTCTGTCAACCGCTCGCGGTGGGTAAAACCGCCGCTATCACGATCATCGACGAGAACAGAATCGGGATTCGTGTGTCCATTCTCGCACACCCAAAAATCTAGCCCGACATTACGGGTAGTTTTCCTCACGCCGTGGTATCCCGCACGCACGCTATACGCTCCGTTAAAATGTCTCACGATTGCCTCCTAAGCGGCCTAACCGTCGTGTTCAGCGGCGCGGGGTTCGTCGTCGCCCATCGCCCGCTGCTGTTCCGCGTCCGCTGCAACGGGTGTTAGACGGATTGCGGATACAACCCAGGTGAATTCTGCGCGTATCTCATGCCCGTTCTGACACTCAAAATCACACACGTCTCGATAGCCAAGACTGGTATCATACGCGATTGAGCGCAATATCTTCCCTACGTAAGCCCCGCAAATAGGACAGAGATAATCCATAGTATCCTCCTAGCAATTCCGTCTAACGGCCTGGGTTGAGCCGCGCCGCGACTACAGCACGGATTTTCGCCAGCAGGCGCGCAAGCGGCGTCGCGCTCCAACCTGTGTTAGGCCGCTTTTTTAACATAGTTAGCATATTTCCAGGGAAGACGTATAACTGTTTTAAGAGGGTTCCCCCTCTTATTAACCCGTCTGAGTAATATTTCCCCATTCTTTGTCCCGTCAAAAACACAAAGCGTATTTGGCTCATCTTTGAAATCAACAAAAACTTTATTACCAATGTCAACATATACAAAGATGCCATTCTTTTTCAGTCTTATTCGCGCCATATCATCCTCGATTTCCCTCAATCCTGCCTCGGCGCTTATAAATTTAAGTCGAGCTTCTTGTAACTGCTCTACAGCACGTTTGTAGAGATTCTCTACTTCTTCATCTGTTTCTATATACATAGTTCTCCTTCACCTCCTTGCGGCCTAACCGCCGTGCTTAAGCCGCTGCGCGGGTAGTGCCTGACCTTCGCCCTGCACGGCTGCTAGCGCAGTCGGTCTTGAAGCGGTGTTAGACGGAAACGGGTCTACGCAAATAAAAACAGAGTAGTCGTTTTCGTTTTCCATAGCGCGACCAATTCCCCAACTAACATTTTGCACAATCCCTTCCAAAACTGTTTCGTCGTCATCTCCGTAGATAGATACTTCCTCTCCTATGCGTGGAAGATGTTGAAACATAAATCCGGGTCTATACAAATGTTGCATTAACGTTTCGTTGTTTTGAAAAATAACCTGCGTCATGTAATGCTTCCAAGTTTCCGCCTAACGGCCTAGTTTGAGCGGCGCGGCGTTTCCTGCTCGCCCAACGCCTGCTGCTGTTCCGCGTCCGCTCCAAACAGTGTTAGGCGGCGACGGCAAATTTTACAATCTACGACATCCGACAGATCATCGGTTTCCGGGAAAAGCGGCACATCGTCGCGTCCGATAATGATACGCCGCCCGCAGAGAGTTGTGTTTGCATCGAGCGTCCAATGCCAGTGCGTGAAATCAAATCCGCGTGGCGCAAACCTGTTCCGTCGTATCGCCCATCGTACTGCGTGTCCTGTCATAGTCGTCCGCCTAACACTTTTTTTAAGCCGAAATCAATTCGGACAATGCCGTCCCTCAATCCTGATCTCCTCACCTGGGAAGATCACGATAGCCTCGACCTGCTCCTTGAACCGGTATGCAGGCCGATCCGTGAGGAAATCCACAATCGGCGCGCCTGTCCGTGAATCGTAGCCGATGAACGCCCCGCGATCTATGCAGGTGTAGGTCGTACCATCCAGGATTACTTCCGTGCCGAAAGGCCAATCGATTGGGCACGCGGCCCCACGCTGCACCCATTGCTGCCACGGATCTCCGCTGGCTACACGCCCGGTGGGGCTGCCATTTACCCCGCCCCAGGCCGGCCAGTAGAAGCTGAACGAAATCACGATGATTGTCCCTACCCGTAAGGCCGTCATTTCTCTAGTTCACGCTCTGAGCGTGCCCCATCCCTGCCAATAATCCGGCGACCTCAGCCTCGGCGACGTGCCACACGGCGAACGTCGCCGCCTTCATCCGCTGAATCACCGTCTCCGGCGTGATCGCGTAGCCCTGCCGCTCACAGCGGCTCATCAGCAATGCCATCTCATAGTGTTTCTCGCACATCGGCGGATCAATCGTCTCGCAGTACGCCGGCGCGCCACAATAAACACACCCGTCTACCGTCTGCCGTTTACCGTCTACCATCTCATCACCTATCCGTAAAAGTTTACAGATAGCGGCGCTTGCGCCAGCATCTGATCAATCATAAAACGCCCGATAATATGCGCGTAATGGTCCGGCAACTGCGCGCCCAGCACCGCCTCGATGTCATCCCGGCCTTCACAGCGCGTGCAAATGTAAATCTCGTCGTCCTCGAGCATCCGCTCCAACGCTTCCTCATTGATCGCGCCGACCACCTGGTCGCACACCGCGCACACTAACCCCGTCACTCCTGCCATTGTCTGCCTCCTGCCCGTCCCTGTGTCTTTTTCCTTCCGAGTAGGGTTTTTATCGGAAGCTAATCCAAAACCGCCTTATCTGCGGTTCTCTACGCCTTGAAAAGCGTCTGCTGGTGCACCTCTGGCAGCCCGGCCAGCACGCCCTCTACAGCTTGATCGACGCGCTTTTCCAGCGCCTTCGCCTGGGTCAGCGCGCTTTGCGTGTGCTGCGCGAAGTACGCCTTTTGCGCGTCGCGCATCTCCTTCACCAACTGAGCCAACCCTGTGACCGTCTGCATTGTGGGCTCCCTACTGCGCGTCCCGGTTCATCTGCCGCGTGTTCTCCACGGCTTCGATGATCATGACGTCTCTCTCGTACCCCACGCTGCCCGCGTCGATGACCATCCTCCTGTCACCCCAGCACCCGGTCAGTACAACCAACAGCGCCAACGCTACCACCAACCGCTTGACCTTCGCTTTCATTGTCTGCCTCCTGTAAGCGTACCCAATGATAATCCCTTACCCATATTGCCGATTGCACGAGCTGCTGTGCGAATAACAGGGCCGCATCGGCATTATCTGCCTCGATGTACAACGTTACCCGTACTTGCACCTCGTATGTCGGCATTTCTATCCTCTCGCGGTTTCCTCTACATCGGCCTCCCGGAGGATACCCATCAGCGGGGCGCTTGGATTGTTCATAAACATATCCACGTAATCGATGTAGACGTCGGTAATGGAGATATCGCTGTGGCCCATCGAGCGCGCGATGCCCTCGCGGTCGACCTCCTGTCCGGTGCGCCTGGCCGAGGCGACGATCTCCGTCGCATAGGTGTGCCGCAGCGCGTGGCAGCTCACGCCGACGTCCTTTAGCCCGGAGCTGTCCAGGTATGCATCCACCCGCGCGCGGATCGCCCGGCGGGTCATGCGTTGCAGGCGCGGCCCGCTGGTGCGGCCCTGGGGGGCGTGCAGGCTCACGAAGAGCGCGTCGTCCTCCGGGCGGTACAGTTCGCGCCGTTTCAACCACACGTCGAGGACTTTCTGCATCTCCGGCCTCAGCACGACCGTGCGATGCTTATCTCCCTTGCCGTGCAGCTTCAACGTACCCTGGTCGCCCCACACGTTAGGCGTGTAGTCGGCCATATTGAGGCGTTGCACTTCGATCACACGCAACCCCTGGAGCATCATCAGGCTGATCATCGCCTTATCGCGCAACGCCGCGTTCTGCTTGTCGGGACTGCTCGCCCTGGCCGCCGCTGTATTCATCGCGCGCAGCAACTTCACCGCCTGCTCGTGCGTCAAGGCCTTGATCTGCTCGGTCTTGTGCTCGTGCGCTTCCGGCGTGCGGATGCCCTCGCCGTCGGCCAGCGGGTTGCCTTCGACGTAATCCCGCGCCATTGCGAATTTGAAGAACGCCTTCAGCCCGGCCAGCTTGCGCTGCAACGTCGCCGGCGTATACTGCCCGGTTTGCCAATCTCGCGGGCGCCGCGAACCGTTCTCCGCGCGTCCGTGTCCGCCATCCATCAGCCACGCCACGTACTGTCGTGCGATCTGCGGCGTTACCGCGCGCAACGGGATAGAGGATGCACTTTCATCAGGAATGATAGGAGCGTTCAACCAGGCCAGAAACTGCCGCGCTTCACCCATATACCCGCGTACCGTCTCCGGGGAGGGCGCGCGCTTGCGCAGCGCCACGTTGCGCCCGATCCAGCTCTCGTACTCCGCCAGGATCGCCGTCGCGTCGTCTGCGACGACCCACACCATAGTCGATGTCGGCATTGGAGATGCCGCTTGCATTTGCGAGTCCGCTCGCACCGGCGCTTCCGCTGTTACTTCGACATCAACTTCGTTTCTGCTTGCGTCCATATCGCGCCTCCGTTATCAATCGTTGCGCCTTGTACACCTGTGCCAGCGCCTTGCTCGCCTTACCGCGTAACTCGGCCTCTTCCGACTCTAGTCCCGCGGTCAACAGCCCAATCGCGTCACCGCAGCAATCGATAGCGTCCTGCATCTCCCATTTTGTGCGATAAGCGTTCAGCGCCGGTTCCGGTGCGTTGCGCTCATTGATTAACGAGCGGGCGATCACTCCGATGCTGGAGAAGGCGACCACCAGCCACATTCCCCACCAGGTTGCGCCGATCCCGATCAGCAGGTCGACGCCCACCCCGATCACCACGGTGATCCACGTCCGCTCTTTAACTAGGAACCGTCCGAGCCGGTTGAATTGAATCGTCACTGCCCACAGGATGCCCCATAAAAGCGCCAGCAAACAGCGCCCAATCAACAACAAATCTATGGATAATTGCATTTCAAGCATTGTTCTGCCCTATACTGTGTGTATAACCTACGCCAGTCCGCTGGCGCGACGCCAGTCCGCTGGCGCTGCACCTTAACATTAACGGGAACTGCGAACGTCGGGACGGGACCATCCCGAAGGGGCCAACAGTGATCGGCAACAGCCCCAAGCGCTCGCCTTTGTTCTGCCGATCTTCGCTGCGCCACGCCTTGCGCTCCGTTCGCATACCGGCAGAAGGAGAGAATCTGCCGGAGTTGTCGACGCGCCAAGCCACAGAATGGGGCCGGGGACTTAAGCCGTTGTCGCGCGCTGACCACTGAGCCGGAGGCGCGACTCGAACGCGCTGCCTCTCGCTTACGAAACGAGTGCTCAACCGCTTGAGCTTCTCCGGCTTAACTGCTGAAAATTCCACGCCCTAACCCCCTGTCTACCGTCTTCGCCAGTCTGCTGGCGCACTGTCTACCGTCGCAAAACCGCCATTAACGCGCCTTAACCGCTCAGCGTCGTCTGCGACGCACTCCCTCGCCCTCTGGGAGAGGGGCCGGGGGTGAGGGTCAATCCTCCCAACACGTGCTCTCCACCGCCGCCTGCAAATCCCCTTCACTCGGCATCGTGTACAGCCGCGTGGTCTCCAGGCTCTCGTGTCCCAGGATCATCGCTACCTTCTCGATGCCAATGCTCTGATCCACCAGGTTCTTCGCGCAACTGTGGCGCAGGATGTGCGGGTGCAGCCCCTCCAACCCGGCCTTGCTGCCCAACGTCGCCACTACCTCCGCCATCGCCCGCCCCGACAGCGCGCCGCCCTTCTGGCTAACAAACAACGCATCGGGACCGCCAGCATCCTGCTGGTCTTCCGGGCGCACTGTCAACCACTCACCCAGCGCCTTCCGCGCATCCGCGTTCAACGGCACCACGCGGCGCTTGTTGCCCTTCCCACTGCGCACCGTCACGCTGCCTGAGCGGGGCTTGATCTCCACATCCGCCACCCGCAGCGCTGCCGCCTCGGAGAGCCGCAACCCCGCTGCCAGCAGCAACCGTACCAATGCCCGGTCGCGCTTCGGCCAGATCGCCCCCGGCGCGCTGGCGTTGCCTTTTGCCCGCAGCTCTCCCAACTGCACTTCCTGCTCGACTGCCCGCAGCAGCGCGTATTGCTCCTGGCGCGTCAGCCACTTCGGCGCGCGTTCGGATTGCTTCACCAGCTTGATGTTGGTCACCGGATTGTGTTCCGCGCGACCCGTTGTCAGCGCCCAGGCGCAGAAGGCCCGTAGCCCGGCCAGATAATGGTTCACACTGTTGGCTTTTAACGTCTTTTGGAGATGCGCCTTGAACGCGCGCACGTCCAGGGGGGTGATCAACGCCGGGTTGATCGCCTGCCCTGTGGTGCCCTCGAACCACGTCTGAAACTTCGTCACCCCAATGCGGTATCCGCGTATGGTTGTCACGCTGTGATCCTGCTCGCGCAGCCACGCACTGAAGGCGTCCACCAGCGCCGGATCACCGGCTACCACCCAGGGGACTGAAACGGTCGCGATCTTGACACTGCTCTGTGTATCGGTTACAATAGTCATGTCTAACTCCTTCGGGAGTCCCTGAATTTGGTCGCCGGGTCTGCCCCCTGGCGACCGTTTTTTTATCCTGCCGGCTGCGCCTTGTCCACCGGCTGCCCTTTGCCGGCCAACACTTCCGCCAACGTCTCCCAGCGCCCGCGCCACTGCGCCCACTGCCCGTTATACATCAGGGCGTCCGCTCCGTAGACTGTCACCTTTGGGCGCTCGCCCACCACCGCTGCCGGCATCACGAACGGCACCACCGCGCCGTTGCCGATCGCCAGCAGGATCACCACGTCCGCGCGCACCCCGTTGCGGCCCGCTCTGTGCAAACAGAACTGGAACCCGGGCAGCCCGCGCGCGTCGTAACGACTGGGTAACGCCGCCTTCACCTCGATTTCCAACCCGGCAAAGCGCAAATCTGCGACCGTGCTGTCCTCCACCGGTCCCACCTGCGCCAGCACCGCGCGCACCATCGCCTCGCCGAACTTGCCCGTCTCGTTATGCGCGGCCATCACAAAGCCTCAGCCAACGCCGCGCGCAACGCATTGCGTTGCTCCAACGACAAGAAGCGCACCATCTGCCGCGCCGCATCCAACCGCGCCGCCTGTTCGACCACGGCCTTCCGGTTGGCTGTCGGATGCGCGTCCTGGGGCGTGAATGGATTGGCCGCAGCCAACCCGCGCCGCGCCAACTGCGCCAACCGCGCCGCCACGTCGCCGGGCAGCGTGAAGATTTCCGCATTGTCGGCCTGCGCTTCGATCAGCAGCAACATCTCGCTGGTCAACGCCTGTGGATTCATCTTCACTCGCGCGCCCATTACGCCACCATCAAGTCCGCGTCTGCGTTGGGGAATGCGGCTTCGGGGAGCGGCGCGCGCGTCAGCGATGCGCGTACCTTCTG
>Ga0265297_10009257_pt1 | contig 12780 bp, 14 predicted proteins | sample Munlanlwell13791_FD_192502 | JGI IMG/M metagenome (GOLD analysis project Ga0265297, IMG submission 192502) | Leachate microbial communities from a municipal landfill in Southern Ontario, Canada - Leachate well 137-91 | ecosystem: Engineered > Solid waste > Landfill > Unclassified | place...
ACTCGGTAATCTCCTACCCTTAATTTATATCCATTAATTTCGGTTAGATGTTTAAGGTAACGAAAAGGTTCGAGTTTGCACTCTTGAAGTTTATCCCAAATTCTCTTTTTTGTATCTTGTTCTAGTTTATTTAGAAAGTTTAATGCTTTTTTATCAAATTGTATTTCATACATTCTATAATCCGAGAATTTTCTTTGCTTCTTCCTCGGTGTAAAGTTCTCCTTTACTAATTCTAACTCTAGCTTCTTTAATTTCTTTAATTGTTTTTTGGGATAATTTTGGTTCATCTTCACAAGTGTTTACAATATAGATTAATTTTCTAATCAGTTCATTGTAACTTTCATTTTTGTATTGTTTAAATTTGTCCAAAGCTTCTTTAGTTTGAACATTCAATCTTATTGTTGTTTCCATTTTCCTTGTCCATTTCCATAACTTGCAGAGCAAGTATATTTATGTATACATTTGTATATTTAAACCTTTCTCTAAAATTTTAAAAACTCTTCTCTCTTAGTTTAATTATGTCATTAATTGTAAGGTCAAATATTAGAAAAGTTGTAAAGGATTTAGACAAAGAGAATGCGATTGGTTCTGTTGCAGAGGAATTTGAGACAGCGCTTGAAAGAAAGGTTGAGGATTTACTTGTCAAGGCTATTTCTCGAGCAAAAGCAAATAAGCGAAGAACTCTTCAGGCAAGAGATTTGTAATTATTTCTTTTTAGAAGCTATTCTCATTTGAGCTTGTATTCTTTGCCATTGATGTCTTTCTTCTGCAGCCCAATATAAAGAAAAATCTCTTAGTGCTAATTCTCTTTTCCCTTTACCAAAACAGTACACATGCCCTCTCCCAAAAGCATAATCAAAGTCCATAACTAAAGAAGGATTACACATTATATACCCTAACTCAAAAAAATTGTCGTCGGCTCCTTCTCTTCTAAGTGAATTATTTATTCCTTCCCAGATTCTTGGTTGAATATTTTGAAAGTTATTTACTCTTCTAAGTTCTGCCCAGTCTCTTTGAAGATAAAGCGGGGGAGGAGAAGTTCCAAAAAGTTTCCTTAGTGCATTTCCTAAATCAATTTGAACCTTCTCACTTGGAGGAATATAAAAAATTCTTCCTTTGGGTTCATAAGCTAAAGCCAAAGCATCACAGGTTCTATTTTGTAATTCAATAAAAGGAAATCTTTCCATAAAAAAGAGAATAGTATTTGATTTAAAAGAATTTATGTGATTCAATAGAAATATAAATCTGAAAGATTTTTTTGGTTTATGGAAAAAGAAAAGGTGAATTTTGTAAAACAAGGAAAGTTAAATCGGGCAAGTGGTGCGAGGTTTGAGTTAAAGGTTAGGGATATTTTAGAAAAAGATGGATTTGTCGTCGATAAATGGACAAATAATATTGATTTAATTGAAAGAAAATTGGTTAAGGCGAAAAGAAAATATAATCCGTTTATGAAAGCTTTAAGTGTTGGAACTGGTTTTCCTGATTTTATTTGTTTTAAGAGAGCAGGAGAGCTTTTTGATATTATTGGTGTTGAAGTAAAAAAGCGAGGATATTTAGACAAAGAAGAAAAGGAAAAGGCAAAAATTTATTTGGAGCAGAAAATATTTAATAAATTTTTAATAGCCGAGCCCAAAAAGGATGGAAAAAGAGGCGAGGTTTCTTTAGTCAGCTTTGAGGAGAAATATTTATCCAAAATCTAAAAGAAAGTTTAAAATAAAAATTCTGAGTTAAATTTTATGAAGTTTCAAGTATTTGTTTTATTTTTATTAATTTTGATTCCTACTTGTTTTGCTTTACAAATTAGTGAAGTTGAAATAAATCCTTCTGGAAGTGATAAAGGGGCAGAGTGGATAGAATTTTATAGTAAAGAAGAAATTAATCTAGGGAATTATTTTATTAAAAACAACGATGGAGATATACTTAATTTATCTGGAGAGTTTAAAGGATATTTTGTTTATAGTTTAGAAAAACAATGGCTAGACAATTCTGATGAAAAAATATTCTTGTATAAAGAAAATGATTTAATTGATGAGACAGAAATCTTTGAGGATTCTCTAAACGATGAGTTTAGTTGGCAAAAGTGTGAGGTTTGGAAATTTAAACAAAGCACAAAACAAAAAGAAAATGAATGTGAAAAAATAGAAGAAGAAACAGAGGAGACAATCTTGGAAGATGAAAAAGATACAAATTCACTTCGTGATTTGCATAAAGAAAATAAAGTTGAAGAAGTTGACTCTTTGGAGAAAGAAGAATTTATTGAGGAAAAGAAAAGTGTTGTTGCAGAAGTGATTATTTTGAACCCAAAAAATATAAAAAGCGAAGATTCAAAGGTTAGTTTAGGTAAAAGTGATTATGCAATCTATGGGCTTCCTGTATTTTGTGTTTTATTAGCATTACTTTTTATCTTCAGGAAAAAGAAAAATGGATTCGAATAAAAATTTAGAAACAAAGGGAATTGTAGCTTCATTAATAATTGAAATTATTGGAAAGCCAAAAGAACATTTAGTTGAAACTCTTGAAAAAATAATAGGAGAAATTGAGAAAGAAAATGGCGTTGTAGTTGTTTCTAAAAAAGTAAATGAGCCAATTTTAATGAAAGACCAAAAAGATTTTTACACAAGTTTTGCAGAAATAGAAGTTGAGGTTGAAGAAATACTTTATTTAGCTGTTTTAATGTTCAAATATATGCCTGCTCATATGGAAATTATTTCTCCAGAGTTAATTGCTTTAACAAATAATGGCTGGGGAGATATTTTTAATGAAATTCTTAGAAGACTTCACGGATATGATGAAGTTGCACGAGTTATTCAGACTGAGAAAAATATTCTAGAGAAAAAATTACGGGAAGTTCTTGGGAAGAAGTAATAATTTTTTCAAAGTAATTAAATTAATCTTCTATACTCTTTAAGATATCTTTTAAAGAACCATTGCAAGAATATCTTTTCTTCTTTCTTTATTTGGGATCTCTCCAATGCAGTATAATAACCATTTCTATTTTCATAAGGGATATCTAACATTGGAAATCCATTTTTATTTAAGATAAAATTCATCATTAATCTTGAGATTCTCCCATTCCCGTCTGAAAATGGATGAATTGTTACAAATTTTAAATGAGCTAATGCTGAAAGAACTACTGGATGTAATTTAGTTTTATTTTTGCTGTACCAATCAAAAAATTCTTTTAGTAAGAATTCTAATTCTATGGCTAAAGGAGGCATAAACTTGCTTCCAGAAATTGCAATTCCATGATTTCTTATTCTTCCTGCAACATCAGGTTTAGTTTCTGAAAGTAATATTTTATTCCATTGCAGCATAATTTGAAGATTAAGGTCTTTAGAATAATTTAGCATTTCGTAAAAAACCTTTTTATGAGCTTCTGCTTCTTTTATATCTCTCAAGGGTTTTTTAGGAGTCTCCCCCTTCTCCAGAAGATTTGCAGTGTCTCTTAAAGTAAGTTTAGAACCTTCAATTCTTTGAGTGTTATATGTAAACTTAACCATGAAGTTTTCCACTTCTTTTCCTTTTGCAGAAACAGGGGTTTTCTTTTGTTCTTTAGAATAGTTCTCTTTTATTTTGTCTAATCGATTTAACCAAGTTTCATTATATATTTCTAAGATAAAATCTCTTTCTATTCTCTCTATGTCTTTTGGAATTTCTTTTCCCAAGTACAATTCTTTTTTCTCTACTTTTCCTTCTTTTCTAAAACTATGCTCTAAGTAAAAATAGCTATTTCCTTCAACTGTTTTCTTCCTTATATTTACCATATAATATCTTATCCCTACATATTTATAAATATTACTATTTTAGTATAAATGTAGGGATAAGAGAAATATATTTTATTTTAGTTTCTATCTTAAGAAATGTTTACTTTGCCTTCTTATATTTTGTTTGGTAATCTTTAAAGAAGCTATTATCTCCTAAAAGAAAATCATCTCTTTTAATCCCTAAAGTGTGAAAGATTTATTAATACTTTTTTATAAGAATCATTATGAACCGAGAATTGATACTTATAGGTGGAGGAGATTACAGAAAAAATGAAAATATTGAAATAGATGATTACATCTCAAAACTTCTTAAAAGAGAAGATAAGATTTTGATTATACCTTTTGCAGTTAAAGAAGAATATCGTAGAGAAAATAGAGTTAATTCAATAAAAAAAGTCTTTAATCGAAGAGGTTTTTTTAATTTTGATTATCTAAATGAAAGATTGGAAGATTTGGAGTCTATGGAAAAAAAGATAAGCTCTGCCTCTGCAATATTTATCACGGGAGGAGATCCCAAATTGCTTATAAAAACATTGAAAAATGTAAAAATCATAGATTCTTTAAAGAAATTTGAAGGGATAATTATTGGATATAGTGCAGGAGCAATGATATTTAGAAATCCTATGATAATCCTTGGAGGAATAGACGAAAAATATGAAAGGACAGAATCGATAAATCTCGGGATAGATTTTTATAAATTTGTAGTGTCTCCACACTATCTAAACAATCAAGACTTCCTATTACTAAAAGAATCTAGAGACAAATCCATTTTAGCAATAGCGGATAAGAGTGCAGTTATATTTAAAGGGGGGAGAACCTTAACTATTGGAGAGATTTTTATATTTGAGAATATGACTAAAGACATATTTAAGTCTTCTTAAAATAAAGATTATTTTATTAGCTTATCTTTATTTAGATATTTTAGCTTAAAATCTATTGAAGTATAGATAACCTTCCCTTCTTCAAAATTTTTATCTTCATGATTAAAAAATATTAACTTATCATATTTTCCTAAAGAGATTATCTCATTTAATATTTGAGAAAGATTTTCAAATTCTTCTGAAGAAAAAATATCTTTAAAATAATTAAACAAATTAAACTTCTCTAAGTCCATCATTAATCTTTCTTTAGAAGAATGAGACACTAAATAAGTATCGTAGTCTGTTGAAATATGCTTAAGAAAAGAGATATTTTCTTTAATTGGTTCAAGATATTCTCTATATTTTCTTATCACCTTATTGTAGTCTATATTTAACATTTCAGCAATTTTCTTTCTAGAAGTTCCCTGCTCAAGTAATCTTAAAGACTCTTCAGAATCTTCAAACTCTTTGAATGCTTTTACCCAAGATTCCTTTGACATTACGAAAATATCGTGAAAATCAAAAGCCATTGCAAGATTCATGGAGAGATCACTCTTTCAGATTCTGATTTGATTAAAGAATCACATTTAATCGGAAATCTCAATTTATGTCTAAGATAAGCCCTTTTTTCTTGATCCATAGATCCAGAAATGAAAATACTATCTTTTTTTAAATTAATATCTCCTTTTATTTGCAGTTTTTTTAAAAGTCCAGAGATCTCTTTAATATTTGGATTTGGTCTCTTATCATAACAACAGGAATAATTTGGGCATCCCATTTCACAAACACCATTTTTTTCTCCTTTGCTCCAATATCCATTAATATCTGAGATTCCTAATCTCCAGCTTATTGCACAAGAAGTTTCACTGAATAAAGGATATTTTGTATTATGCTTTCTTACAAATTCGTATACTTTCTTTCTAAATTCTGCGTCAATACTCTTATGGTCTGGTGAAAGAAGCATATCTAACTTGACTCCTGCAGAGAGAATTCTATCTCTTATAAATTCTGTGATTCTTAATCCAGAAACAATTGAACAATCGCAATACTCTTGAGCAGTGGATATAACTTCAGATAAAACTTCTTGACAATCATTTAATCCAGGAATTATTGGCCTAAATTGATGTAATAAATTTATCCTTTTTGAGTTAGATTTAATATTTCTCATTGTATCTATTTGACCGTTATGTCCAAGAGGCTCTACTTCTATTGGAAGACCGCTGTATGTAACTAAAATAAAGGGATTAATATTTTGAAGCCCTTCAATAAATGAAACATAATCTTTCCTCAGTCTTCCTTTTGTTGTAATCGTCACAGGATTTCTAAATCCTCTTTTGTTAAGAATCTCCATAATCTTTAAAGTACTCTCGGAGGTAAATTCATTTAAAAAGGGTTCTGTTCTATTATTTAAAGAAAGAACGGTCTCGTCAGGAATAAAGAACTTAGATTTTTCCATTTCATTTACAAGTGTCTCCTCGTCAATAACTTTTTCGGGTTTTGAAGGACTTATTCCTAATGGAGACAAGAAACAATATTTGCAATCCGCAGTACATCCGACAATTGAATTTATTGAAAAATAAGATTTTAGATATTCTATACTATACGCAGGAAGTTTTTTTTGTTTATCCATTTTGTTTTTCAAGTCTAGAGAAAGGAAAAGCTATAACTTTTCTTATATTTTGAGCTCCACATAAGATCATGGATAGTCTATCTAAACTTAATCCCATGCTTGTTGCAGGAGGACATCCCTTCTCCATATCTTTAAGCAATTCTTCAAGTTCCCCGGTTTCCTTAAAATCCCTTTGTTGAGATAATCTCTCTCTTAGTTTAATTGGGTCATTTAATTCGGAATAACCATGCACTAGAGTGTATCCATCAAAAATTAATTTAAACTCTTCTGAAGTATTATTAGAGATTTGTGCTACAGAATTTGTACACGCAGGAAATCCGTAGATTATGCAAGGTTTTGTTGTATTCAGTTTAGCTTTATTATATGCATTTTCTGAATCTTTAAATTCAGAAATAAACTCTTCATAAGAAATAACAGGTATATCTTCTGAAGCTAAGAGAGAATCAGGAGATAACTTCTGAAAAGTAACATTAATTAATTCTCTTAAAAGAGAAATTAAATCTGAAACAGAGGAATAATTCTTTATCAAAGAAAGCATATTAAACTCAGGGATTTTATCTCTTGAAATATACTCATTTCTAAAATTTGGTCCAATGGAGTAGACTTTATCTAAACCTTGAAGAGCAAGTTTTCTTAAGAAAACATCGGTAGATTTTCTTAGATGTAATCCATCTCCGATGGTTACATGAGCTGTAGAAAATTCTCTAGATTTAGAAGGAATTTTCCCTTTATGGAGAACTGGAAGTTCTACTTCAGTATACTCCTTTTCTCTTAAAAACTTTCTAAGTTGATAGTTCATTTCGGATCTTTTTACTAAGTTTTGATTTATCGGTTCAATCAAAATCTCTGATTGATTTCTTGAGAGAACTGAAAACTCTGCCACTTCAATACTTTCTTTACGCTTATCTGAAGGAGATTTCTCTCCTTTAACGGAAACAACGTCTCCGACATGGATAGTTCCTTTTTTTGGGAAATTATCTTCAAGTAACTCTCTTTTGAAAACACCTTGTACTAACTTACCATTTGAGATTATATCTAAAAATAATAATTTTCCAAAATATCTTTGTTTATTTACTCTTCCATTATAGATTATCTCTGCGGAGTTATTTGCATCCATTATCTTCTTCATCTTTTTTTATATAAAAATCTTTCTATTGTTACTACTTTCTAATAACTGACGTAAATCTCTAGATAGACTTATGACAAATGTTAAAGACAAGTTCTTGGAAAAAAGTAATTTTATTTTGCCTTCTTATATTTTGTTTTATAGAACCAGAATCCAAGTCCAATTAATGCTAAAATTATTACCCAGCCAATTATTTGTCCTGTTGAAGAGGTGCTTGTTTGGGCAGGATTGTCGTCGATTAATTCTGATTTATTTTCAGGTATTTCTGAGTAAGGGTCTTTTTCTATTTCTGTTGGAATATAATTTTGGATAAATGTTAAGAAAATTGCAGAGTAAGTATAAATTTCTCCATTTGCTGTTGCAGTTATTTGACCTTCAATTTTTTTTGGGTCAAAGTCAGAATTAAATGAAACTTCTAATTTTAGAACTGAAGCTGGGCCTAATTCATCTAAAGATTCTCTTGAAATGTTTACATAATCTTTTATGGATTTTGAAACAGAGATTGTGATGTTTTCAAGTGTTTCTGTTCCGGTATTATTTAGATAAATGAATTTTGTTTGAGTAGAATTTGTTGATAAATTCAAATAAAGAGAATCTGGTTCAAAATTCATTTTGTATTCTTTTTCTTGTGCAGTGAGATTAGGAATAATATAAACGGGGATTACATAATTTGTATTTGTCGAGGATAAAGTTATCTCGCTTAGTGTTGATTCGTTTACTTGGCTTACACTAAAAGTAATTTTTTTTATTTCTCCTGAACTTAAATCAAATGAATAATCTGAAGAAGTATTTGTTGAGACAGAAGAACCAAAAAGAGAGTCAAAAAATCCTACTGTTCCTCCACTAATCGTTTTTGAGTTTACATTCACGGTTATTTTATTTTCTTGCAAATTCTGGAAAGTTAAAGTAAATTTATTGCTTGAGGTTACTGCTCCTTTATCAACTGAGAAATCTGCTGTGTTATTTGTTATTATAAATTCTTTAACTAAATCTTCCTCGCTAACCTTTGTTCCTTTGTAATATCTAACTTCCTCTAAAACTAAAGAATAATTTCCTGGACTTTCTGGTAATGATGCTGAAATATAATATTCGTCTTGAATTTTTGAAAGTTGCGGTGCTATTGAAACTCTTGTGTGGTCTTTATAGAAAAAAATATTTGAAAGTGTTGGAGGACTTAAAAAATTTCCTGAAATTTTAACCAAAAAGGTTTCTCCTTGACTGAATTCTGTATTAATATTAAATTCAATTGAAGAGATTAATTGCAAAGAAAGAATTAAGCATACTACCAAAAAAAATTTTTTCATAAAAAGATTAATTAAAAGAGGTTAATAAATTTTTTCAGAGACTATCTTCCCATCTCTTTTAGTTTTTTTAACACGTCATTTAGTTCTTCTTGAGATTTTGGGTTAGGTCTATTTTGGGTTACAGGCCTTTGCATTGGTCTATTTTGATTCATATTTGGAGGAAGAATTCTTCTTTGCATCATTCTTTGTTCTGGAGGAAACCGTGGAGGAAATCCTGTGCTTGGTTTAGTTTGAGTTGAGCTTCCACCACTTTTTCTAAAGTTAGATTTTATTCTAAACCAGTAAATCTTAACTTTGTCTTTATACAAAATTGCTAAAGCAATTAATACAATTAAAATAAGTAATACCCAAATCCACCAGTAAGAAGTTTCTGATTTAGTAGATTTAACACAACAATTTTGTCCATAATCACAAGAGTAAGCAGATAATTCTTCTCCTGTTGAACAATCAAAAGACCGACAAATTCCGCTACGACTTTCGCATTCAGATTCTGTTACTGGATCCTCACAAGTTCCTCCAAGACAACACTTTTCTCCAATTGAAAGTCCGCTTGCTTCTCCAATTGTTCCGCTTACACAATTTTGACTTGAGGTACAAACACTTCCTCCTTGATTAACGCAAGTTTCCAAAGATTTTTCTTTATCACAACATTTCAATACTCCTGCACAAGAATAATCATTTAAGATATTTCCTTCGCAATTAACTGCAGACATACAAAAATATCCTGAGGTTTCACAATCTACGTCAGTATCTGTTTCTATTGTAGTTGATTTTGGCCAAACTGAATAAAGAAGAAATGCTGTGTTTCTTAAATTTCCTTTCCAACATCCATCTTTATCTTGAACTCCGTCTTCAAGTAACCATTCCATTGCAGTTGACTTTTCTGTTGGCTCTTCTGAAGAAAATGGGTACAAAGCAATTGCAGTATCATAAAATTTATCGCCAGACTCATCCCAGTATTTTGTTTTTTGTCTAAGAAGTAAATCTGTTCTGTAATCTTCATAACCTGTTAAAAGATACAAGAAACTTTCAGGAAGATATTCGTCATTGTCTTCGGCCATTGAAATTAAATAAGGCAAGTAAGCAGAAACATCGTAGCCTTTGTATTTTAGAACTAATGCTGCCCATAAACTTCCTTCATAACTGCATTTATCTGCCTCTTCAAAGCAAAGAGAATTTACTTTTTCTGTTGTTGTTCCTTCGCTTGAAGCAGAATTTGTTTGTTCTGAAACATAAATTGTTGAGGATGTTTTTTTCTTATATAGTAAAGAAGTTAAGAAGTTCTCGTCGCAAGAAATCTCAAAATCTTGTTCATAACAATTTGTTGAAACTCTATACCAATAACCACTTTCGTCTTTAGTTAAACAACTTCCGGCATTTGAATCAATTTTTCTGTCTTCGCCAATTGAAATTTGTTTATTTGTGCTTCCATATTTGATTGTACAATTTGTTGCTTCGTTACTTTCAATTTGTAAATACCAAACAACATCTGGAGGAGTCATATTTTGGGAAAGCAACCAGTTGTCTGCCTCGTCGGTGTTTGTTCCACTTTTACTTAAAGCTAAAATTGCTTGAGCAGTTGTTTTTATTTTACAACTTGATTCTGGCCAACACTTGTCATTTTTTGCATCGTCAAGAACTTGACTTTTACATTCTTTTACTGCAAGAAGAGAAAAAATTCTTTCTTCACTTGAAAGGTCACTGCATCCTTGATTATCTATTTTATCATTTAAACAAGTATATGCTGCTTGAACCTTTGTGTTAGCATCCTCTGAATCAACTGTTACGTTTTCTGCAAAGATTAATGGAAAAGTTAGTATAAAAAATAAAATTACCAATGAATACATCACTCTTTTTTTCATAACAAGTTTAATCATTAGTTATTTATAAATATTCTCTTATGGTTTTTTCTTTTTTGCAACTTTTTTCTTTGATGGTTTCTTTTTTGAGACCTTAGAATTTTCTAAAAAGTTTTGTCTGACAATATAATTTACAGGATTTTTTATCCTTGAACACATATTATCTGGAGTGCAACATCCAATTCCTTGATAAAATTCTTTACAGTTTTGAGGCATTATTGGTTTTCTTTTGTAAGCCCAATCAAGCTGAGATTTAATGTAGCCTGTTTTTATTTGAGGGTTATTTTTTTGATTCCAAGAATAAATTAGTTCTTCCATTTTTACTTTGTCCATTCCAATTGAACGAAATGAATTAATTAAAACAAACAATGCTCGTTTTTTTCCGTCGATTAGTCCTTCTAACATTTTTTTTATGCAAGGAGGAAATTGATTTTCATTTATATTTTGTAAATCTAAAGGTTTGTAGTTTGCAAATTTTCCTGTGGATTCGCTTGGCTCGTCTTTATGAAATTCTCTATACCAATCAAGTGCTTGAATTAAAAGCTCTGAGGCTTCTCCTTCTTTTACCTCGGGAATAAACTCTCTTACTTCAACTTTTAATGGGTCTGCATCTTTTAATTCAAACTCTTTAATTTTTTCTTTTGGAATAACTACACTTGCAAGAGAGGTCTTTTCATGAAGAGAATATGGCATTCTAAATAAATGGCGAGGAGAAACTAAAACTAAATCTGGAATTACTTCTTTTGAGGCCTCGTAATCTTTTATGTATTTATTTGGGTTTGTTAGTTTAGTTATTTCTGAAACTAATTGAGGTTTTGTTTTTTCACTGATATATTGCAAAAGAATTCTTGGCCATTCTGGAAACATATCAGAGGTTTTTACTCCATTAACTTCTTTTGGGAAACTCTTCCAAGGAATAATTAAGTGAAAACCCTTTGAACCACTGAATTTCACCCCGATATTTTTTATTCCATGAAACTCTAAAAGTTTTATTATTTGTTCTGCTAAAATTTTACTATAATCTATATATTTACTATCAATATCTAAAAGTAAATCCCAGCCTTCTCTTAATTCATTTGCTTGGGCTTGAGTCATTCCGGTTTCTATTCTTAATGGGTCACTCCAAATTTCTTCTGAACAATGAAAAGAAGTTGCTCCTTTTTTTACTAATTCAAAAACATCTCCAATAAATTGAAAAGAATCTGGTCTTTTTCCAAAACCTTCAAAAAACCTGGGGCAAATTTCTCTGTTCTTTGAAAAATTAAAAATTGCTTTTTGAACGTCTTTTCTTGAGTAATAAAGGTGAGTTATTTTTCTTATCCTGTCTTCTTTTATGTTTTCCATACTATTAGTTATCTTGAAAGTTTATATGATTTGTTGTGCAAATATTTAAATAAAGAAATTTCTTAATTAAAAAATGAAAAGAGAAGTGAAAGGAATTTTTTTAGTAATTTTATTAGTTTTATTTTTGGGAGTTGTTTATTCTTATTCTACGGCAACGCCAAACCCTGGTCACACTGGAGAGGATATTTTTGTTACAGTTAGTGGAAAAACACAGACTTTGCAAACTGCAATTAATAATAATTTTAATGGAAGTGGTGCTAGTGTTAGTTCAACTGAAAAAGGTCACTTAGGAAATGGAATTTCAGTTTCTGTTAAAGGAAAAAAACAAATGTTACAGGTTGGAATTGATAACAAATTTGATGGAAATGGAGCTAGTGTTAATTCTCTTAATCCAGGGCATGATGGAAGTAGCATTTTAATTTCTGTAAATGGTGTTGAAAAAACTTTGCAACAAGCAATTGACGACGGTGATTTCAAAAAAGAAATAGCAATTACAGTTTCTTCGAATACTAATAATTTGAATTTAGAAACTTTGATTAAATCATCTGGTTGGGATGGAAGTTCAGCAACAAGTTATGTTGTTACAATTAATTCTGGAGTTTATGTTGGAAGTTCAAATACAGGTAGTGCTGCAATTCAAACAGGAAATTTAGGGAATGCTATTGTTAAAATAATTAACAAAGGATATATTTTAGGTGCTGGTGGTGCTGGAGGAACTGCAGGATATTATCAAAGAAGTCCTGGTGCTGGACTAAACGGAGGAAATGCTATTTATGCAAGTTCGAGTTTGCTAATTGAAAACCTTGGAACTATCGCTGGCGGTGGAGGCGGCGGTGGAGGAAGTAGTGGAGGAAAATGTGGAAAAAATAATTTTGGAGGCGGTGGAGGCGGAG
>Ga0265297_10009258_pt1 | contig 12779 bp, 31 predicted proteins | sample Munlanlwell13791_FD_192502 | JGI IMG/M metagenome (GOLD analysis project Ga0265297, IMG submission 192502) | Leachate microbial communities from a municipal landfill in Southern Ontario, Canada - Leachate well 137-91 | ecosystem: Engineered > Solid waste > Landfill > Unclassified | place...
CTATTATTCTTTTAATACCAGTTGAATATTTTATAGAAAAAATAATTCTTGATAACCAAGAATGTTTTATAGGACTCCATTTTTCTTGTATATAATTTTCAGTCATAATTTTTTTTATTTTTTTACAATGTACATAAATATTTTTGTGTTGCTATATGTATAGCTTTGCAATAATCTATAAGCTTTGATGAATTTTGTTGTCTTGCTTCTAAAAATTTCCAATTTGAATCAAATAATAATGTTCTTAGACCCTGTGATAATTCTAATTGTACACCCATACATTTCATATTACGATTACATATATTAAGTGGTCCATAACCCTCTAATCCTTTTCTTATTCGATCTGGTACTATAAAACCTGCATTTTTTAATTCATTTTTTATAAAATCAGCATGAATAAAATTTTTACCACCAACATAAGAAAGTGCTTCTTCTTCATCAGCCCCATGTATTGAAATTGTAGCAATAGTTCTACCAACAATTTCTAAACATCTTGAATCCAAAAATTTATTTGATGTTATATGCAATTCTAAATTTTGTTGACAATCCGTCTGCTGTTTTCTCATACCAAGAAAAGAATAATATCTATATTGTCCTAATTCGGCAATTTTTTGTGCTATTTCTGTTGTTCCGCCTTCACAGCCCCCACCATGAATTGCAATAACACTTACCGGACTTATTAAATCATTAAATTCTATAAAATAATCTTCTCCAATAAGACATTCTTTGATTAATTCATCAAAAGTAGAATATTTATCTTTTGTATTATTCATAATATCTTTCAAAAAGTAAATCTATTAAAATATTCATAATTATCTATTTCAAAATAAACGTCAACATCACAAAAACTTTGAGTATCTAATAAACAATTTATATTAGATTTTATAATATTATATTCATCTAAAATTTTTATTATAGAATCGTGTATATCTAAACAAACGTTAAATTGTAATTTTTTATCTAAAAAACATACAAGATTATCCATAATTTTGTTTTCTATTTCTTGTTCAAGATCCTTTGTCATTCTATAATTTATTTTTTAGTTAAAATACCAAGTGTAGTAAAAAACACGTCGCCTTTTTTGTAAGTATAAATCTTACTGTTTTAATTCCATGTAATTATAAAATTTTTCATATTTTTATATATTTTATATATTTAAATCAAAAATAATTTTAATATATATTAAAATTTTATTTTTCTTTGATTGTTCGACAAAAATTTATATTATATAATACACTAATATCAAAATATTTATTGCGTTTTATATCATTAGATGACCATGATTTTTCTTCTATATGAATTCTTAAATTATTATCATTACAAAAAGTTACAAAATGATCTAATGCATCACTTATAATATCTACTTCTTTAGTGACTTCATCTTCTTTTATCATATAATTATTCCATTTTACTTAAACAATTGATTTATTTGAAATATACATGCATTTAAAGCTAAAACTGGATCTATCATGAATGCTTTTTTATATAACCATTCAGCAGAATAAATACAAATTCCACCTATAACATTGGATTTATCTGGTTTATTTTCTTTTATCCATTTTGGAAATTCTGTTCCCAAAGACTCCAATACTTCATCTATTTTATTAGAATAGTCCGATAACATTAGTTGATATATTTCATATGGATTTTGTTTTTCACTAATAAAATTAAATAAATCAGAAAATGAATATGAGGCACGTATTACATCATCTTTTGTGATTTTTAATGTATTTGAATCTAAAAAATTTTGTATTGAAGAAATAATTTTTCTAAAAGACGGAAACAAATTCCAAATAAATTTATCAACAATTTCATCAGAATCCCATTCAATATTTAATTTTTCACTTAATTTTAAAACTCTATTTTTATATTTTTCAAATAGTTCATTTTCTTCTGTTTTATTTTGAGGTGTAAAATTAAGTTCTAAAAATCTATCTCTAACTTCAGGTGTAATTTTATTTGGATAATTACATGTTGCTATAAATCTAATATTATCTGAATATTGTTCAATGGTTCCTCGCATAGCATCATAAAAATCTTTTGTAGCATTATCAAATTCATCTAAAAATACTATTTTAAGATTATCATCAACAGATTGACTAAAACTCATTGTAGAACAATGGGGTATAATAGTATCTCTTACAGTATCTATTCCTCTAGCACTTGAAGCATTGATTTTTAATGTAGGATATCCTTGTGAAATTATATGTGCCATAGAAGATTTACCAACCCCCTTTGGTCCAGTTAACAATAAATGCTGTGATAATGGACTATCTCCCAAAGATTTTCTTATACGATCAAGCAAAATAATTTGTTTAAAATTTTTTGGTCTTAATCGCTCACTCAATATTCGTTGTAATAATTGATCTTCTGGCATTATATTTCCTTTTTGATTTTTAAATCTTTTTTATTTTTTATCCAATTTTTAATTTCTTCATTATTAATATTTATTTTTTTACATTTGTTTTGTTCAACAAATGATTCAAAAGTTTTTCTTAAAGAACAAGAATAATGTACAATACAAGTATTAAAGTCAAAAACATACACAGCATCTTCATAAAAAACGACATTATTGTTAAATATATTATTCCATTCTTCTAAATCTAACGATGGTAGTATAAAAAATGAATTATCATCAATTAAATATATAAATTTGTCAAACAACGGTTTAATATATTTAGCTTCTCTTAAAAGTTTTATTTCTTTTAATGATATATTTTCGTTAAATACTGTAAAATATGATGATGATTGTATTACATAAACTAATACTTCACCGATTTTTAAATTATAATCATCATTATCTTTTATAATTTCGTATTTTTCTATCATCAATATAATTCTTTTAATGTTGCATTTTTAAAAAATAAATCTGCATCAATTTTTAATGTACAATAATCATATTTTTCTAACATAGATTTAATATGATCATCACTAATCCATTCTTGGAGTCCCATTTCAGAATCAAATACAAAAACTTTATTTAAATAAAAAGAGTAATCTTCATTTTCATTAAAAATTTGGGGGCAAATTGCAAAAAAATCAAATATGTTTTCTTTTTTTGGTATAATATAATATGTATGATTAGACAGTTTATGTACTAAGCACTCTACAACTTCTTTCATATATCCAGCATCAACAAATAAATTTATAAAACTAATATCATAATATGTATTAGTATTTGGTGATGATAATTTATACAATTGTTCAGATTTAATATTATCTGATTGACACGATTCCCATATATCATTTTTATGCAAATCAAAACGTTCAAAGTCATTTATTACTTGATATTTCTTCATATTTTTTCCTATTTTAATTATTTAATCTTCGGTTGTACCCATACCGGCACACATTGGACATGTCACTTCAATTTCTCTGGTACCATAGCAATTATTACATTTTGTTATAATACCATCTTCATTTTCAATTTCTCCTTCACCTGAACAATAATCACAAGTTTTTATAATTATTCCAGATCCTTCACAAGTAAAGCAAGTCATAATAACACCTTAAATAAATTATAAATATAAGTATTTTTTATATTTCATTTTGATATCCTTTTTATAAAAGCATCAACTTCATCTGGATTAATCCAAATACATTCAATTTTGCTTTTACCACTAAGTGTGGTACGTTGAAATTCTTCAGCTGCGAGTTTTGCTAAAAAATACACTGGTTTTGCACCATTTATAAATGTCAATTTAAAAACTTTCATAAATAATTCCAATTAATGTAAAACATAACCATCTTGTGGATTCCATATTGGCCGCATACTATCAAAAGGCGGTTTTACCCAAATATATTTATTAGTAGTACTATCTAATTTTATTTTAATATTACCATTAATACAATCTTTCTGTCCTTCAAAATATGACATTTCCATAATTTGCGTAAGCTCTCTATCGGCAATGCAATTATATTCTTGTACATATTTGTATATAGCTTTAGAAGCCAATGTTATTATTATGCATATTGCACAACTCATTATTAATATTGCAATTAATTTATTAATTCTCATTCTAAAACACTTTCAAAATAATGTAACAAAATATTAATTCAATATAACACTTTTTTTCCATATAAAAAAATATTTTTTATTTTAATTGATCAATACTTTCTTTTAAATCTTCTAATAATTCTGAATAATTATTTGAATTTATAAACTTTTCTGTTGAAATAAAAGTATTAAATTCTGTTCTTTCTTTTAAAGAAATGTTTGTGAATTTTTTAAGTACTTTTTTAATTGGTAATATTACATATATTTTGTTATATAAATATTGAAAATAAACATTGCCTTTTGAATCAATAGTTTCATAAATATATTCACACCAACTGTTTTTTTTGACAAAAAGATCTTTCTTTTTCCATTGTAAAATTTGTGGAAATTGTTCATGCGGTAATTGTTTTTTGATTTTTCTAAAAAACATTTTATACTCCAGCTTGTACATCATTATCAATTTTAATTTGTTTAACTACTTCAGGATGATTGAACTGTACTTGATCACCTACTGTTAAAACTAATATTTTTCTCATATTGGTATTATCAATATTATCACAATATCCATCAGTTAAAACCAATGTATTATAGTTTTTTAAAACTCTATTTGATTTTATAAAGTCAAATCCAGGTTGTAATGTTGTTCCACCAAGACCTTCTATACTCATTGAATTAAGTTTATTCTTATTAATAATAACTAAGAATTTTTTAACTTCAGCATCACACTGTATTAAATTTATAACTATATTATTATGAAAAATATAACTTAAGACTTTGTTAAAAAGTCCATACATACTTCCCGATGTATCTAAAATAACGTTTAATACTTTTTCCTCTTTCTTTCTACCCTTTAATCCTTCTATTTGTTTTCTATTTGGTTTTTTAAAAGTTTTATACTTTTGTACTCCAACAAGAGAATGCACAGCACTTTCAATTAATTTTAAATAATTTTTTTTAGAAGCTTTAAGCTTTTCAATTGACAATTTTATATTGTCAGTTACGAGCCCTCTGCTTTTGAGATTGTCTATTATATTTTTAATAAACGAATCTCTAATTTCATATGGAATATCATCTAAAAAATGCTGATCAAACATATATTCTTGATCATTTTTAAAATATTTTTCAATATTTTTCATTTCTTCAGATTTGTTTTTACCTGAATAGTTTGGATCACATTTTTTTGAATTATTTTTGTTTTTACCATTAGATAAATCACTAGAATTATTTAAATACTCTGTCTTCTTTTCAAGTAACCATTCATAAAATGGTTCATAAATTCTATCGCCAGCATATTCCGGTGGCATATATAATAATCCACTATTATCTAATGTTTCCAAATCTTGCATCAACTCATTATCTTCTTTAATTAAAGAATTAATAATACAATCTTGCGCAATATTTGATAATTTATGATCATAGCACGCAAGCGTTGTTCGTTGCACATGATTTGAAATTAGATGATAAACTTCATGACATAATACAAATTTGATTTGTTGAGTAGTAATTGAATCTAAAAAATCTGTATTATAATACAAATTTAAAGAATTCAAAGTAACATTAACACCCATTGTTGGACATCCAAAATTATCTTTTCTAAAATTAATGAATAATAAAAATTCACCAAAAAAGCGTAGGTAAGGAGACAATAACATCTCCTTAACCCCATCTTCTATTTTCACATCACAATTTTTTAGTTCTATCATTATAATTTTTCCTTAATTGATATTAAAATGATCAGACCATTTTTTTACTTCTGTTTTGATATATTTTAAATGTTTTAAAAACGGCTCTTTAAATACTCCAACATATTTTTCACAATATTTTTTATCGTCGGGATGTTCACATTTTTCAATGTAATATGATAAATATCCAGTGATTAAATCATCATTAAGAGTCTTTAAAAACTTAATGACATTATCAAGTTGATATTTTTTCAAACTTATTATTTTTATTTCCTTTAACTCATTAAGTAATTCATTTTCTTTTGATTTTCCCATCTTTTTTATAATTGCAGCTACAGAATCATATTTTTCTATAACATCTGTAATTGGAACTTTTTCTAATTCTTCAATATATCTTAAATATATTGTAATGGCGTTGCCAACATAACTCGTTCCTATTTTTATAATGTCTTGCTTAAATTTTGAGATAAAAGAAGTCATACCATAATTTACAGTAATGTAATTTGATAACATTGTCCAAGATCTCGGTGATGGAAATGCAACATCACCTTCATTATATTTGTGAAATTCCGCTGGATTATTTTTTATAAAATTTATAATCGATTTATGTACTTTTCCTTCTGCCCAAGATATCCATTCATCAATTGTTAATTCGTGTTTTACGTGAATTAATCTGTTATTTAATGCAGAATCAAATTCTTCAATGACAGTACCATCAGCATCACCACAATTGCCAGTAGCAAGCATATAAACATTTTCATTAAAACAAAAATCATCACCAATACAACGTTCAAGAAGTATTTGTAATGCAGCATTTCTGATGGCTAATGGAGCTCTATTCAATTCATCAAAGTTAATAAGTGTTGGTCTAGCATTAGCTTTAATAGCCCAACCAGGAATAGCATATTTGATATAACATACTTCGTTGTCATCTTCTTTGATTTTCGGACATAATCCCAAATCAGTCTCATCTCTTAGAGATAATCTAATTTCAATATACTGAAAACCACATTTTTCAGCTATAGATTTAGCTATAGCTGTTTTTGCCATTCCGGGTTTTGAATTCAAAAAAAGAATGCCATATTTCGGTTTCATAATATTAAAATACAGCCGTTCTTTTTCAGTTAATTCAACTGATGCAAATTGTTTGGATTCAATAGTTCCATCATTTGTTTTTTCAATCATTTTTCAATTCCAAAATAAATAAAATATTTTAATATGCTAATATAACACTTTTTTCTCAAATAAAAAAATGTTTTTTTATGTTTCACTTAATATTTTAGTAATATTTTTAATTTTTATTACTTTAATATAATCATTCTTTGTATATTCTTTTCCAAATAAATACCATTGACAATCATTGTCACTCCATTCTATAGCTGGACCATCTTCTCGATGAAGTAAATATCCTTTATAATATAATTTATCATCTTTATAATTAAAATTATCTGTATCCATTATTCCATTATAACTATTATCTAATACATAATATATTGCAGATAAATCTAAACCACTTAAATAATCTTCAAACTTCATTCAAAACTCTTTTTTTATTTTTTAAACTCATTATTTTTAAATATTCTTCTTCAGTATAAATAATACTATTCAAATACCAACTTTTTTCTCCATCACTCCATTCTATTGCTGGTCCATCTTCTCTATGCCTTTTTCCATTTATATACCACTGCAATTTTTCATTCTTTGTCCATATTATGGCTGGACCAGCCTCTCGATGTATTAAATATCCTTTGAAGTAATTTATATTTTCGTTTTTATAAAACATATTATTATCAAACTCTTCACGATAATCGTTTTTACAATAAACTATAGTATTATATTTTGTATTAAATTTCATATAAAACTCTATACTTATTTTTCAAATTCATCATTTTTAAATAGTCTTCTTCTGAATATCTTATTCCATTTAAATACCACATTCTATCTCCATTATCCCATTCTATAGCCGGTCCATTCTCTCTATGTATTAAATATCCTTTCCAAGATCGTTTAATTTTATCAGTATTATAAATATTATTATCTTTACAATAAATTTTTCTACCAGGTTCTTCAAATTTCATTTAATACTCTTGTCTTAATTTTTAAATTTATAATTTTCCAATACTCTTCTTTACGACACCATTTTCCATTTAACCACCATTCCTTTGCTCCGTTGTTCCATTCAATGGCTGGTCCATTTATTCGATGTCGTTTTCCATTTAAAAACCACATCTTTGTTTTATCATCATATTCTATAGCCGGCATGCCTTCTCGATGTAGTAAATATCCTTTATAATAATAATTATCATACTTATCTTGTACAAAAGAAGAATATACTCCAGTATTATATTGTTCATAATAACTATCTGAACAATGTATTATATCTTTGTTTAATTTAAATATCATCTAAAACTCTACATTTATTTATAATTTTATATTCTTTTTCTGAATATGTTTCACCATTAATATACCATTTATTATATCCACTTGCATATTCAATTGCTGGCCCATTTACTCGATGTCGTTTTCCATTTAAAAACCATTTTTTTGTACCATTGAAAAATGTAATGGCTGGTCCATTTTCATAATGAATTAAATATCCTTTGAAATAATTTATATTTTTATTATAATCATAACAATAATCATCATTATCATATTCATTATTATAAGATTCATCCTTACAATAAACAATTCTGTATTCATCTTCAAATTTCATCTAAAACTCTTTGCTTATTTTTCAAATTCATCACTTTCCAATACTTTTTCTCAGAATATTCTTTATCATTTAAAAACCAATATTTATCACCATTACTATATTCAATAGCTGGCCCATCCTCGCGATGAAGCCCACCAAATAAAAACCAAGTTTTTCCTCCGTCATTACATTCAATGGCGGGACCATTCCATCTATGTAATTTGCCATCAATATACCACATTTTATAATTATTATAAATAGCGGCTGGTTCATCTTCACGATGTAACTTTCCTTCAAAATACCACCGTTTATCCCCATTAATATATTCTATGGCCGGTCCATCTTCTCTATGTATTAAATATCCTTTATAATATTTTTTTTCATTAAATTCGGAGTAACCATTAATATTAGCTTCTTTAAGATAAGAAGCATCTTTACAATAAACTATTTTATCTCCTTCTTCAAATTTCATTTAATACATCACTTTTCTTTTTTAAATTAATAACTTTATAATACTCTTTTTCTGAATACTTTATTCCATTTAACCACCATTCTTTAAATCCATGGTTTCCTTCTACAGCCGGTCCGTCCTCTCGATGAATTAAATATCCTCTATAATAAAATCTATTATATTGATCTTTAAAAACATAACAAACAGATTTAGTATCATACTGTTCACAATAATCATCTTTACAATAAAACGTACTGAAATTTTTAAATATCATTTAATACTTCATTTTTTTTAATTAAACTTACAATTTTATAATATTCTTCTTCAGAATAACTTATTCCATTTAAATACCATCTTTTTGTAAAATTCCAATTTATAGCAGGACCATCTTCACGATGTAAATTACCATTTATGTACCAATTTTTATCACCATTACTCCATATAATAGCTGGTCCATTTTCACGATGTACTAAATATCCTTTATAATAAGATATGCTTTTATCACAATTAAAATTATAGGTATCATATTTCTTATTATATGATTCATGTTTACAATAAATTATATTACCATTGTCATCTTTAAATTTCATTTAAAACTTTCTGCTTATTTTTTAAATTCATAATTTTTTGATATTCTTCTTTTCTATAATAGTTTCCATTTAAATACCAACTTTCTGATCCCCAAGTAAATTTAATAGCTGGTCCGTCTTCTTTATGAATTTGATATCCATTATAATATTGTATATTTTTATATTTGTAAAAACCACGATTGTTAAAATTATTATAAGAATTATTTTTACAATAAATTATATTACCATTGTCATCTTTAAATTTCATTTAAAACTTTCTGCTTATTTTTCAAATTCATTATCTTTAAATGGCTTTCTTCTGAATACTCTATTCCATTTAAAAACCACATTTTAAATTCATTGCTATATTTAATAGCCGGTCCATCTTCTCTATGAATCATATAGCCTTTATAATACCAATGATGATCTTTACATTGTGGATTATAAGAGCCATTATTATATTTTTCACAACAATAATCATTACAATATATGATGGTTCCATTTGATTCTTCAAATTGCATCTAATATTATTTTCTTTGTTATTAAATTAATGATACTTAAATACTCATTTTTAGTATACACTTTTCCATTCAAATACCAAGATTTATCTCCATTAATATATTCAATCGCCGGACCGTTTTCTCGATGTATCAAATATCCATTATAATAACGTTTATTATCAATTTTATAAAATTTATTATTATTAAATTCTTTATAATATTCGTCCTTACAATATACTATTTTATATGTACCTCTAAATATCATCTAAAACTTTCTTTTTACTTTTTAAATTTATAATTCTATGATATTCTTTTTCTGTATACCATATTCCATCTAAATGCCATCCTTCTGTTCCATCACAAAGTTGTACAGCAGGCCCATCTTCACAATGTACCATATATCCTCTATAATATTGTATATTGTTTTTATCATAAAAACTGTTATTATCATATTTTTTATAATACTCATCTTTACAATAAACAATTCTATATTTATTTTCAAATTTCATTCAAAACTCCGTTTTTCTTTTTCAAATTTATAATCTTCCAATAATCTTTTTCTGAATATTGAATTCCATTTAAAAACCAACTTTTTGTTCCATTACTAAATTCCATTGCTGGCCAATTCTCTCTATGTCTTTTTCCTTCAATATACCATTCTTTTGTTCCATTATTATGTATTATTGCTGGTCCGTCTTCTTTATGAAGTAAATAGCCTTTATAATAGTGTGGGCCTCCAATTTTATAATAAGTAGCTTCATTATCGAACTTTTTATTATAATTATCTTTACAATAAACTATACAATATTTGTTTTTAAATTTCATCTAAAACTCTATTTTTGTTTTTCAATTTTATAATTTTCCAATAATTTTTTTCTTCATAATATTGTCCATTCAAATACCAACTTTTTTCTCCACTATGCCACTCAACAGCTGGTCCATCCTCCCGATGAAGTTTTCCTTTAAAAAAATAATATTTAATACCGCTACTAAATTCTATAGCTGGTCCATCTTCACGATTGACTAAATATCCTAGCCAATACCATGCATTCTCAACTACATAAAATGCATTATTATCATATTTTTCATTGTATGAGTCATCTTTGCAATATATTATTCCAGCTTTATCTTCAAACCTCATCTAATACTTCACTTTTCTTTTTTAAATTTATAATATTCCAATACTTTTTTTCTGAGTGACATATTCCATTCAAATACCACCATTTTAGTCCCATCTTTCATCTCAACAGCGGGTCCATCTTGTCTGTGTAACTTTCCATTTTTATACCACTCTTTGTGACCATCTTTTCGTTCCAATGCTGGTCCATCTTCTCGATGCACTAAATATCCTCTAAAATACCATATAATATTATTAATATTATAAAATCTATTATTATTAAATTCTTTATAATAATTATCTTTACAATAAATTATTGCATATTTATTTTCAAACTTCATCTAATACTTGACCATTCTTTTTTAAGTTTATAATTTTCCAATACTCTTGTTCAGAATATTCTTTTCCATTTAAAAACCAAGATTTATAACCATATAGTAATTCTGTAGATGGTCCATTTTCTCGATGTCTCAATCCATTGAAATACCAATACTTACATCCATTACCCCATTCTATAGCGGGTCCATTTTTCCTATGAAGTAAATATCCTTTAAAATAACATAATTTACTACCAGTACCACTACCTCTATAGTGACCATTATCAAACATTTTTTGATAAGATATTTTCTTACAATATATTATTATGCCTTTTTCATATCCACCGTGATATTTAAATATCATTTAATATTTTCCTTTTGTTTTTTAAATTCATGATTCTTAAATATTCTTCTTCTGAATAATTTATTCCATTTAAATACCAATTTTTAAAACCATTATAAAAGTCTTGTGCAGGTCCATCTTCTCTATGTCTCTGCCCTTCCAAGTACCAAAATTTTGATCCATCCTTCCACTCAACAGCAGGTCCATCTTTCCTATGAAGTAAATATCCATTATAATAACGTTTAATATCACTATAATAAAATGCGTCGGTATCGTCAAGTTCTTTACAATACTCATCTTTACAATAAACTATTGAATCATATTCTGTTTTAAATTTCATCTAATACTTTATCTATTTTATAATATTTTGTTATATTATCAAATTCACTTTTTTTATAACGTATTCCAAATATAAAATATGCTACGCCTCCATCATTGAATTCTATAGCTGGTCCATCTAGTCTGTGACGTTCTCCCATAAAAAACCATTGTTTTGCATTATCCATAATTAATGCCGGTCCATCCTCTCTATGAACCAAATATCCTTTATAATATTTTACAAAACCATCGGTTAAATATCCAGTATCATATTCAGGATAATATTTATCATCATATGTATTAATTTCAACATTATTCCATTTAAAATTCATTTAATCTCTCATTTTTTAAATAAATATAACATTTTTTTCTTAAATAAAAAAATATAAAACAATAGTACTTGGTATTTTTAAATAATACTTAATATATTTTCCTTTGCTTTCACATTCATAATTTTTAAATATTCATTTTTTAGTATATTTTTTCCATTTAAATAATACATTGCCATTGTACTTTGTTCTATGGCTGGTCCATTTTCCCGATGAACTAAAAACCCACCATAATATAATATTTCATTAAAAAGATTAAAACGTCTATAATTATCATCTCTATTATCTAATTCTATTTTATAAGAACCATCTTTACAATAAACTGTCGTATGTCTATTTTCAAATTTCATTTAATACATCACTTTTCTTTTTTAAATTAATAATATTTAAATACTCTTTTTCACTATAACATTTTCCATTTAAATACCATTCTTTATCACCAAAAGCATACTCAATAGCTGGTC
>Ga0265297_10009259_pt1 | contig 12779 bp, 11 predicted proteins | sample Munlanlwell13791_FD_192502 | JGI IMG/M metagenome (GOLD analysis project Ga0265297, IMG submission 192502) | Leachate microbial communities from a municipal landfill in Southern Ontario, Canada - Leachate well 137-91 | ecosystem: Engineered > Solid waste > Landfill > Unclassified | place...
TTTTACTAGGATATTCTTGATAAAAAAGAATTAGTATTTTTATTTTGGATCTAGTTTGAGAAGAAGCCATTTTTTTATACCACTCATCAAGGGTTATGGTAAGGGATTCAATGGGCGTTTCTAGCTCCCTTTTAAATTCTGGTATGGGTTTATGCCCATATTCTTTAATTAATTCTGCAGCATAAGCTAATTTTTTAAAAGCACGAGTGCCTTGATAATATTTTTTCCAATCAAAACCAGGGGTGATTAATAAAGCAAAGGTTTCGGAAAAATCTTCGTCCGGATGCTTTTGCGCATACCAGCCTTCTAAATGACGGACAAATTTTCTATTACCAGGAATGGCGGCGAAATTTTCTTCATAAGGTTTTTCATAGGCTCCAAAAATATCATTCCAACGCTTTAATTTATATAGAGAATGAGCGTAATTAAAAGCGTGTCCTGCTTCATGTCTCAAGATTTGCATGATTTCCTCGTCTGTTTCTACTGGTCCATTTTTATCCGCTTCAATTTCTTTCAATATTTTATTAGCTAAATGAAAAGGAGCGCCAATAACTGGTACGCCATCGGGACAACCCCAAGAATCACTGAAATAAACTTCTGGATGAAATTTAATTTTAGCCTCATCTAATTCTTGATAAAGTTTATTAATGGGTAGTGTTAAATCGGAATCGTTGGGATTTAAACCCAGTTCATTAATCGGGGTTTTTAAAATTTCTTCAATTTTTTTATTGTTTCCATTGGCCATTTATTTTATTTTATCATTTTTTGTTAAAGAAAAGCAATGATTTTTTGCCATTTTTTGAAATGTTTTGATAATGGAAAAAAAAGAAAAAGTATGGTAAATTAAAAATATGAAAAAGACTCTTTTTATAATTTCATTATTTTTCATTTTAATTCCGATTTTTTCAGTTTTTGCTCAGGAAGCTTCTGATGATGCTCCGGCAACTGGTTTTCGTTCTATTCTTTCCACTGATGGTGACCAAGGGGTTTCTTTACGCACTTGTTTGGATTCTGGTTGTTGTAATCTTTGCGATACTTTTACTGTGGGAAGCAATATTGTTAAATTTTTGAGAAATGTTATTGCTTTTCCGGTGGTAGTTTTGATGATAATTTATGGTGGAGTAATGATGATTTTTTCCGGAGGCTCACCTAGTAGAATAAATACCGGTAAAAAATCCATGACTTCAGCCTTGATTGGTTTTGGTATTGTTTGGGGCGTGAGTTTGATTTTAAATTCTGCTCTAATGATCATTACTAAATCTCCAGCCAGTTTTAATGGTTTCATTAGCGGAGATCTCTCTAAAGCAGGATGGACTTGTGAAAAAGATTGTGGAAGTGGTACGACAAATACTGGTGAAGAGGATAATTATATTAAATTTGAAGGGGTAAATTGGGCGCCAGGAGTAAGTACGGCTGGAGTTAAGGGATGTATTATGAGTGCGATTAATGATTTGATGAATAAATATGGTAGTGGTAAGGTGACGGTGACTTCTTTAAATGACGGAAATCATACAACTGGTTCTTATCATTATAGAGGTTTGGGGGCAGATATTCAGGTTGGCGGCAGAAGAGACTCATCGGGAAAGTCTTGGGATGAAGTGGTGGGTTATTTAAGAAGTAGCGGATATCATGCTTTTTGTGATAGTGCTGGTGTTCCTGTGGCTTGTAGCCAGGCGACGCATATTCATTTTGACACTAAGGGTATGCCCAATGATTCTTGCCCATAAAAAATTAGCGTTTGTCTGTTAAATTATGATTTCATCAGAACAATATTATTTTAAAGTAGGTAGAGCTACAGAATTAAAAAATCCTTGGGAAAGGAGAATTTTTCGTTTTTTTGAAATTTTACCAGGATTTTTATCTTGGTTGACTATTGTTTTAATTTTTATTTTTTCTTGGAAACTTCCGGTTTTTGCCGCTATTTTTATTGTACTTTTTGATACGTATTGGTTAATTAAAACTATTTTTCTTTCATTTCATCTTTCTCATAGTTTTAAGATTATGAAGATTTTTCAAAAAAGAGATTGGTTAAAAGAATTGGGAAACTTACCGAAAGAAAAATATAACTTAGCTATTTCTGATTGGTCAGAAATTTATCATTTGATTATATTACCCATGACTAATGAGGGGTTAGATGTGGTAGCTCCAAGTGTTAAGTCTTTATCGCAATGCCAATATCCTAAAGAAAAAATGATTGTGGTATTAGCTATTGAAAAAAGGATGGGTGAAAGCGCTAAGCAAATCGCAGAAAAAGTGCAACAAGATTTAGGAAATAATTTTTTTAAATTTATTATTTCTGAACATCCGACTGATATTGCTGGTGAAATAGCGGGTAAGGGCTCTAATGAAACTTGGGCAGCCAGAGAAGCTAAAAAATTTATTGATGAACAAAAAATTTCTTATGAAAATGTCGTGGTTTCTTCTTTTGATATTGATACGGTAGTGCCTGATGGATATTTTGCTTGTTTAACTTATCATTATTTGACTGCCAAAAATCCTTTGCAATCCAGTTTTCAGCCCATTCCAATTTTTTCTAATAATATTTGGATAGCTCCGGCTTTGGCGCGCGTAGTTTCTTTTTCCTCAACTTTTTGGCAATTGATGCAGCAATCTCGACCAGAACGTTTAACCACTTTTTCCTCTCATTCTATGGCTTTTAAAGCATTGGTAGAAATTGATTTTTGGAAAACTAATGTTGTTTCTGAAGATTCTCATATTTTTTGGCAATGTTTACTTTATTATCATGGCGATTGGAATGTGGTGCCGCTTTTTTACCCGGCTTATATGGACGCCAATGTAGATAAAACTTTTTGGAGAACTATTTTTAACCAATACAAACAACAAAGACGTTGGGCTTATGGCGCGGAAAATTTTGCTTTCTTTTCTTTTGCTTTTTTGAAAGATTCATTTTTAATGAAGGGTAAACAGCAATTTCCTTTCAAGAAGAAACTTTATTGGTTCCTTACTATATTAGAAGGAGCACATTCTTGGGCTACAAATTCCCTTCTAATATTTTTACTGGGTTGGCTTCCTATGATTTTGGGTGGAGCACAATTTAATTTAATGCTTTTGTCTTTCAGTTTGCCGAGAATTACCAGATATATTATGACTCTGGCTTCTGTTGGTATAGTGACCTCGGCTATTATGAGTTTTAGTTTTTTGCCGCCCAAACCAATACATTATGGTCGCTGGCGTTATATTCTCTTCTTTTTACAATGGATTTTAATGCCTTTGAATTTAATTTTCTTCGGTTCTTTTCCTGCCCTAGAAGCACAAACTCGTTTGATGTTGGGGAAATATATGGGTTTTTGGGTGACTCCGAAGCACAGGAAGTAGTCAAGGGTACAAAGTAAATAATACAAAACATAAGGTATACAATAAATATAATTTGTGTTATTATTTCGTACTTTATTTTTTGCGTTTTAAGTTTTGATGTAATATAATAAATGAGTCGCGAATAATATTATTAATATGGAACAAGAACAACAAAAGAAAAAAGATTTATTTTTACCAGTTTCCATTGTAATTGCTGCTGTGGTAATTGGTGGAGCAGTGATTTATTCCAATGGTTTGAAATCGACTGGTAAAGATGGCGCCACACCAACACCATCAGGAGAAGTCGTAGAAATGAATATAATTCCTGAAGATAAAATTTTAGGAGATTCTAAAGCTGAGCTTACCATGTTTGAATTTAGTGATTACGAATGTCCTTATTGCGCTAAATTTCATAAACTAACTCGTCCGGAAATAGTTTCTAATTATATTGATACCGGAAAAGTAAAAGCACTTTTTAGGGCTATGCCTTTCCATTCTAATTCTTTGATGGATATTCAAGCAGTCTGGTGTGCCAGTGAGCAAAATAAATATTGGGAAATGCACGATGCAATTTTTAACAAAAAAGATGCTGGAGAAACTTTAACTGCTGATTCTTTGGCAAAATATGCCGGAGATTTAGGTATGAACAAAACTGATTTTTCTGCTTGTTTAATTGCTGCTAAAAATTCCGATAAAATTAATGAGATTGCTACTGCTGCACAAAATGCCGGAATTTTAGCTACTCCTATTACTTTGATTGCTCAAGAATTACCAATTGAAATTAATTCCGCTTATGTTATTGCTGAATTACAAGGTGGTTCTTCAACTATTTATATTGATGGTGGCGTGATTATTATTGGTGCTCAACCATTTTCCGTTTATCAAACAGAAATTGATAAATTATTAGACTAGGACTTAGAAAGTCGAGTTTAGAAAATATAAATATGCAAATAAAAATTTATTCCACATTAAACTGTCCATATTGTGTTATGGCCAAAGATTTCTTTAAGAGTAAGGGCTTGGAATATCAAGATATTAATGTGGCCGAAGATCAAGTCGCTTTTCAGGAAATGGTTAAGAAGTCTGGGCAAATGGGTGTGCCGGTGATAGATATTGATGGTAATATAGTTAAGGGTTTTGACCGCTTGGAAATAGAAAAACTCATTAAGTAGAAATCCTCGGCTTCGCCGAGTCGCCCTAACGGGCTTTTCATATTTTTGCGATTCACCAACTGGTGAAATCTCGCAAAAATACTCTATAGATTTATATATTCTCCTTTGGTCGCTAAAAGCGATCTTCGGGCTATCATTAGATTCGCTTTCAGCGAATATGATAGAGAATATAGCTCATTAAAATCTCTCTGCTTGTCGGAGAGATTTTAATTTGGTATAATATCAGCAGAATGACAAAGCAAAGCAAAATCATAGCTTATTTTAAATTTCCGGAAATGCGTATTTTCTGGATAATTTTAGTTCCATTGGTAGTTCTTATCGCTATTAGTTTTTATCTTGGTAATTCTACTGTGGGATTGACGACTTTAGTTGTTTCTCTGGTCGTTTCTATTATAGTTTTCTTTGTTAGTTTGGGATCAGCTCGTACTCGTTTCAATTTAATTAATGAGCGTAATCAAATTCAATTAATCATTGCTAATTTTACTGATGCTATCGTAGCTTATAGTGATGATTTTAAAATAACATCTTTTAATAAAATAGCGGAAGAATTATTTCGTTTAAAACAAGAAGAAGTTTTAGGAAAAATTGTTTCTCCGGAATGGGCGAAAAATGCCAGCACGGCGATTTTAGCGCGCGTACTTTTTCCAAGTTTAGCGCCTTCTATGACTTGGCGTAGCGAACCCAATGTTTATCCTCAAGTAGTAGATATTACTTTTGTGGAACCACATTTGGAATTAACCGTCAGTACGGTACGTATTGTTAATACAGTAGGAGGAATTTCTGGATTTTTCAAAATTATTAAAGATAAAACCAGAGAGCAAGAATTAATCATGGCTAAATCGGAATTTTTAACTGTGGCTGCTCATCAATTACGTACCCCACTTTCTGGAATTAAATGGACTTTTGAATCTGTTATTAATGGAGATTATGGTCCGGTGACTGATCAACAAAAAGAAGTTTTGAATAATGGATTGACGGCAGTGGAAAAAGTTTCTAAAACAGCTAATGATTTATTGGATACTTCTAATATTGAATCAGGTAAATTTGGTTATGAATTTGTAGAAGGAGATATTGTTGATTTGATTAATAAAATGATGGAGGGATACGCGGTTCTTACTCAAAAACATAATATTAAAATGTATTTTGAATACCCACCTGATGGAATACCGAAATTTAAATTTGATCCTATGAGATTACGTTTAGTTTTTCAAAATCTGATTGAAAATGCCATTCGTTATAATGTAGAAAATGGAGAGATAATAATTAGCTTGGTGAAAAAGGAGCCATTTTTGGAAGTTTCCATAAGAGATACAGGTATCGGTGTCCCTAAGGAGGAATTACCGAAGCTATTTTCTAAATTTTTCAGAGCTACTAATGTTGTAAAATATGAAACCGAAGGCACTGGCTTGGGATTATATATCGTGAAGAATATAGTAGAAGCGCATGGAGGAAAAATTTGGATAGAGTCTATTGAAAATAGAGGAACAACTTTCTTTTTTACTCTGCCTATGGCCGAAGGTTTAATTGCTAAGAAAAAGTTCGTAGCTAACTAATCCCACGCTTTTTATGAATTTAATCGGTCATTCACTATAGTGAATGACCGATTTTTGTTAAATATATCTACAAAAAGTGCGAAACTGACTCCTAGCTACTTAAGGTGACTAGGGGCTTGACTTTTCTGTTATTATGCTATATAATAGAGGCATAGAATTAACGTGGTACTTTAAAATATAAATTAAATAAAAAGGAGGATTTTAGAAATGAAAGTTAAGACGCTCGGTATTATTTGTTCTGTTATTTCTTTTGTTTTGGCCTTTTTCAATTTCTTGGTTTATATTAAAGCCATTGAATTGGGTCAGGGAAAGAATGGCGGCAATGTGGCTTTCTATTTGGTTCTGTTGTTTATTGCGTTGGGGATATATGCTCCTCGCATTATTCAACGGGCGTCAAAGTTTTTTGTTTGAACCTAACCCTTCAGGGGTAGGAAATAAAAAAAGGAGGTGTTCTAATGAACATCATGAAAGTGTTTGTGATCGTGAAGGCGGTGGTGAACCAGGCCATGGACGGTCTGGACAAGGTCATGGGCGTGTTCGTGGATCGCAAGAACGAACGCACCTACTTCGAGACCAACATCTCGGAGGATGACAGGAGAATTTCTCCGGTGTACGCCGATGCGCCGAAACCGGACTGGTTCCAAGTCCAGGTTCCCGGTCTTCCCGGACAACTGAAGGCCATCATGAACAATGGCAAGGTCTTCGAACCCATTCTCTACAAGAACAAAAAGGGAGAAGATCGCGCCAAGGTTTTCATCCGGGACGGTACCGTGGTTTATTCTGGGTATCGGACCATCCGGGGCGTGTACTTCGGAGTTCAGGTCCGGAGCGGGCATCCGTTTCTGATCGTGGACGAACGCTTCGTCGTCGAGGTGCCGAACTACATCAACGGTGAGTCCCCAGTGAGAGATTTCCTGCTCAACCAGGGGATCTCCAGCGATCTGGCCAATGTCGCGGCCAAGCTGAAGCTCAGCTTGCTGGGTGCCAACGATCGTCCGAGGCAGTACAAAGACGAGAAATCGTCGAGCGGCGTGAACATCGACAAGCCCAAGAAGGACGATCTGCCAGGTGTCTCAGTCGCTCACAGTGAACCGGGCGACGAACTCGGTGGCGATGAAACCATCGACAACGCCAATTCCGGCGTCAACGGTGGCAAGGTCACGAAGGCCAAGGACAAGGACGGCAACAAGGCCAATGGTAAGTCCAACGGTAAGCACAAGCCCGAAGGCAGGGTCAAGTCCGACCAGGAAATCACTTCCGCTGTCAAAGCCGGCGTCGTCGATCCCGAAGCCGAAATCGCTTAACCAAGCGACATCCTCCAACAACAAGTTCTCGCGGACCCAGATCCAATTCTGGGTCCGCATTTTTTTATAATTTTTTATCCGCCAGCTGGCGGATTGATTTTTTGTGAAATTTTGCTACAATAAACCATATATTCGTCCAGTTTAAATAAAAAATATCAAACCCCGATTAAATATCCGCCTTTGTGGCGGAAAGATTCGGGAGAAAAGATATAAAAACAGTCAAAGAAATTTAAATAAAAATGAGGTGAAGGGAATAGAAAAATTATTTCCGAATCTTATTTAACGGGGCAAGTGAAACATATTGTAAAGAATTTAGTAATTGCTTTAGTGGTGTTGGTTTGTATCAGCATTGCTTTTTCTATGTTTTTTGGTGACTTCGCTCAGAAAGATTCTAGTGCCATTACTCTTAATGAAGTAGTAGCTAAGATAAAAAATAATGAAGTGAAAAAGATTGCTGTTGATGGCAGTGACTTGGAAATTATTACTCAAGATGATAAAACATTTTCTGCTGTTAAAGAGCAGGATTCTAGTTTGAGTGAAACTTTGAAAAATTATGGGATTACTGCCGAACAATTAAATGGTATTCAAGTGGAAATTAAAAATGAATCTGATTGGGGAGTGTGGGCCAGCGTGTTAATTAATTTTCTGCCTTTGATTTTATTTATTGCTTTTTTCTTTTGGTTAAATAAGCAAGCGCAAAAAGGAGCAGGACAGGCATTTTCTTTTGGGAAATCTTCATTGAAAATGTTTATTCCCAGTAAAGAAAAAATTTCATTTTTGGATGTGGCAGGATTGGAAGAAGCTAAACAAGAATTAAAAGAGGTAGTAGAGTTTTTGAAAACTCCTAAGAAGTTTTTAGATATTGGTGCCAAGATTCCGCGTGGAGTTTTATTAATGGGCTTACCAGGGACTGGAAAAACATTGTTGGCTCGTGCAGTAGCTGGAGAAGCTAATGTTCCATTTTTTCATATTTCTGGAGCGGAATTTGTAGAAATGTTTGTAGGCGTAGGCGCAGCTCGTGTTAGGGATGTCTTTATGACTGCTAAAAAAGCTTCACCAGCCATTTTATTTATTGATGAAATTGATGCAGTGGGTAGAGAGCGAGGAGCTGGTTTGGGTGGGGGTCATGATGAACGAGAACAAACCTTAAATCAAATTTTAGTAGAAATGGATGGTTTTGATAATAATACTAATATTATTGTGATGGCTGCTACTAATCGTCCAGATGTTTTAGACCCGGCTTTATTAAGACCGGGCAGGTTTGATCGCCGAGTAGTTTTAGATTTACCGGATATTAATGAGCGTGAGGCTATTTTAAAAATTCATTGCCGTAATAAACTAATAGCTAAGGATAATAATTTGAGAAGAATTGCTGAACGAACTCCGGGATTTTCTGGAGCGGACTTAGCTAATTTGGTAAATGAAGGAGCAATTTTATCTGCTCGTCGCAATAAAAAAGAAGTGGGACAAATAGAATTACTGGAATCTATTGAAAAGGTTATTTTAGGTCCGGAAAGAAAAACTAAAACCATTGCGGAAATAGAAAAGAAAATTATTGCATATCATGAAGCTGGCCATGCGGTAGTGGCGCATTTTTCTGAATATTCCGATCCGGTACAGAAAGTTTCTATTATCGCCCGTGGACATGCCGGTGGTTATACTTTAAAAGTGCCATTAGAAGATAGAAGATTGAGAACTAAAAAACAATTTTTGGCGGAATTAGCGGTTTTGATGGGTGGTTTTCTTTCAGAAAAAATATTTTTGAAAGATATTAGCACTGGTGCTTCTAATGATTTGAAAGAAGCTTCATCTTTGGCGCGAAAATTAATTACGCGATGGGGTATGTCTGAAAAACTGGGGCCAATTACTTTTGGTAAGACTGATGAGATGATATTTTTAGGTAGAGAAATTTCTACAGAAAAAAATTATTCGGAAAAAATTGCTACAGAAATAGATGGTGAGGTAAAAAAATTAATCGACGATGCTTTAAAGTCCGCAGAGAAGATATTAAAAACTCAAAAAACTAAACTTGATTTACTCATTAAAACTCTATTAGATAAGGAAGTAATTGAAAAAGAAGAGTTTGAAAAGATAATGGGGTAGGGGTAGATTTGAGTATGCGCATGTAGCTCAGTTGGTTAGAGCACCGAGCTTATACCTCGGTGGTCCCTGGTTCGAGTCCAGGCATGCGCACAAAATGCACCTTTAGCTCAGTGGTAGAGCGGTCGCCTTTGGCGACAGGTCAGATTTTTTAAAATAAAACATAAAGTGCGCGGTTAGCTCAGCTGGTTAGAGCGTTACATTGACATTGTAAAGGTCACAAGTTCGAATCTTGTACCGCGCACTTTATGTTTTATGTCTACATTTTGAAAAGTTTAAAAAATCATAGGCATTATATTGGTTATACTAATAATTTAGAGAGAAGAATGGTTGAACATAACGCTGGTCAGAGTAAATACACTTCTTTGACTAGACCATTTGAATTAATTCACCAAGAAATTTTTCAAAATAAAAAAGATGCCACAAGAAGGGAATTATTTTTAAAAACTGGTCAAGGAAGATCTTGGATTAAAAATAATTTTGGTTAAAATGGATCTATTAAAAAAGGTAGAAATCATTTTTGAAAACGAAGACTTTTTAGCCATTAATAAACCGGCTGGTTTATTGGTACATCCGACTAATAGTAGTGGTGAAGAAAAAACATTAGTTGATTGGATTGTAGAAAAATATCCGGAGATTATTGGAGTGGGTGATTCTTCCGAAGAATTTAAACAAGAAATTTTGCGTCCGGGAATTGTCCATCGTTTAGATCGTGATACTTCAGGTATTATGCTCATTGCTAAAAACAATGATGCATTTTTTTATCTGAAAAATCTTTTTCAAGAGAAAAAAATTAAAAAGAATTATTCGGCTTTAGTGTTTGGTAATTTTTCGGAAAAGTCAGGAGTGATTGATAAACCGATTGGGATTAAATCATCCAGTATTAAACGTTCTACGGCTGCTAAAAAAATTCGTGATGTTAAAGAAGCACAAACGGAATATAAGGTAATGAGAAATTATTCTTTAGATAGCGGAAGAAAGTTTGCTCTTTTGGAAGTTTATCCCAGAACTGGACGGACTAATCAAATTAGAGTTCATTTGGCGAGCATCGGACATTCGGTGGTAGGAGATAGACTTTATGGCTCTCAGAAATTACATTCCCCAGAGGGATTAAATAGAATGTTTTTACACGCTTTTGGTTTAGAGATGCCATTAAAAGATGGTTCTATGATGAGGTTGGAAGCTGATTTACCCGAGAATTTGAAAATAGTATTAGAGGAGCTTTCTAAGTAGTTATTAATGAGTTATTATTATCCCCGCTTATCTTCATCTGCGGGGTTGACTTTTGTATGAGATTAGTATATAATAAGGAAGTAAAATAGACCTTTAAAAATTAGATAAAATAAGATAAAGTCCGCCTACGTTAAAACTACGGCAGGACAAGGGAGGATTTAATGGATAGATTAGTTGTGGTAGATGAAACTTTTCTATTGAGGAATTATAAGAAGCTATTCAAATCTTTTAAAATTTTGATTCCTAATGCGGTTATCCAGAAAATTCAAAGAAAATCCTTGGTAAATATTGAAGAAATTCATAATTTGACTGAAGATAGAAAGAGAAGCTTTCACAAGCTTTGCCAAAGTCATGTTATTAAGGGATTATTGAAAAATAATCCTGAAAAATATGAAATTATTGGCTCTAGTAGGACTGGTTGGGTTCAGAAGATCCAACCATTTGCTGATTTTTTTCAAGAAAGAAAAGGATTTAATTATTTTGAAGATCAGACAAGAACCACTGCAACGCTTTCGGCTTTACAGGAAAAATATCCTTCTACGAGAATAATTTTTCTTTCCGAAGACGATTCTTTAAGGGAATTTGTAAAAGCAGTTTTTGCGGAATTTCTTCCCAATAATTTCTTAGAGTGTTGCGGTGCTTACGGGAAGTTACCGGAAGAATTGTATGAAAAGACTTCGAGATTTATTATCAGAAAAGAAAAGAAAAAATTTTCTGCCGTCGCATAAAGCTATGGCGGATAAAAAGGAGGATTTGATGAAAAAACTTTTTATTCTGTTGATTGTTTCTGTTTTTCTGGTGGGGTGTTCCTTTATTAGCATGAGTAGTAATTTTTTGCCCGATTCGGACAAAGTTATTATTACTAATGCTGAAGATGGGGATATTCTTGCGATTGTGGAGACTAATCGTATCAAAAGAGTGATTATTTATCCTGGTGGAGATGTCTCTTTTGGTATTCTTGTTTGGAGGAATAATTACGGTTCTTCCACGCCAGTCACCGTAACCATTAAAGAAGTGTCTTCTGGCAGGGTATGGTCCAAGAATTATCCTTTATCTTATTACAGTAAAAGGCATATCCGTATTATCGTCAGAAGGGGGTTTGCTATCGAAGAAGTATCCGGAGGATACTAAACAGAGCCCGCGTAAGCAATTTGTTGCAACGCGGGCTTTTTATTTGCAAAAAAATATATTATAATATAGGTATAGTTAAAAGTTAAAAATTATTCCGCTTGCGGCGGGAGAAGTTAAAAGTAGTCGTTAGATAATAATAAGTTCAATTCGTTTTCGCTAGCTGGCGAATAGCGGATAAAAAATATGAAGAGACTAAAAGGATTTACTTTAATCGAGACTTTAGTTTACCTTGGTATTTTTAGTGTTGTGGCCGTAAGCTTGACTGGTATTTTATGGAATACTTTGAATATTACTTCTAATCAACAAGCAGCCAATGAAGTAGATGAAAATTTGCGTTATGTGCTGGGTATTGTAAATGAAAAAGTGAGAAGTGCTACTATTATAGACAGTGCTTCTGGTAGCACGTTGGTTTTGAAAAATACTAATTATGCTAATACAACCTTTTCTGTGACTGATGGAGTTTTGTATTTACAAGAAGGAGATGGATCGCCCGTGTCTGTGACTTCTAATAAAGTGAAAGTTGATTCTTTGATTTTTACTAAAATTGATATGACTGGCGCGAAGGGTGGAGTAAGTATTGATATTGCTCTTTCTTATAATTCTAATGATCCCAAAATGGTTTTTTCTAAAAGTTTAACTTCTACTGTAAATCGTGCAGCGGCCCTTGAGTTTAGTGATAATATTTTACCGGGTGCTAATAATTTATATTCTATTGGTGCCAGTACTACCCCTAGATGGAAAAATGGATATTTTTCCGGGGATTTGTCTGCTACGGGTTCAGTCTCGGGTACGACTTTATGTATTGGAACCGATTGTAAAACAGCTTGGGGTCAAGTGGCTGGTTTAACTGGTTCAGGTGTTGCTAATTATGTTTCAAAATGGACAAGTTCTAGTGCCTTGGGCAATTCTCTTATTTATGATAATGGAACGAATGTCGGCATCGGGACAACCAATCCGGGCACCAAAGTGGA